>OGXU01000295.1_pt1 | contig 30048 bp, 21 predicted proteins | sample 1576381 | NCBI WGS metagenome assembly OGXU01 (sample SAMEA3541544, study PRJEB24748) | human gut metagenome | biome: human gut; feature: human-associated habitat; material: faeces | place: China | collected 2012 | reverse complement strand
TCAATCCTTTGACCGTAAAAGGTGACTCAACTGTTGTAGAGACGCGTCTGATTACGTACAGCCAATATTTTCGCCATTTCACGCCCGATGCCGCTCGTTGCGCCCGTAATCAATGCTTTCACAACAGTTCCTCCCTTTGTCATTTTCTTTATCTGTATCCATTATACAGATACCTTCTCTCTTTTTCAATTTTTTAAAGAAGAACAAGCAGAGAAATTTTTTCTGCAAACAAAAAATCCCTGTGCCGCATTCATTCAGCAGAGGGATTTTCAATGCTTATTTTTTATTTTTCGTTTTTCAGTTCCTTTGTCACTGCGTCATATTCTTCCAGAACAGCCTGTTCGGGTGCCTGTGTTGCAAGGCTGACAATAATGATTGCCGCCAGAGCCAGCAGGAATGCGGGCAGCAGCTCATAAATGCCCCAGATACCGCCCATGGGACGAATCAGATATTTCCATACGAATACCATCACACCGCCGACAATCATGCCTGCCAGTGCGCCCTGCTTATTGGAGCGTCTCCAGAACAGCGCTGTCAGCACAACGGGGCCGAATGCCGCACCGAAGCCTGCCCATGCGAAGGATACGATACCGAAAACGGAGCTGTTGGGGTCTCTCGCAATGAAGGCTGCAATCACGGAAATTACCAGAACGGAAACTCTTGCCGCCTGCATTGCCGCCTTTTCGGAAATATTCACACGGAAGAAGCCGCCCAAAAGGTTATGGGAAATACTGGAGGATGCCGCCAGAAGCTGAGAATCCGCCGTGGACATGGTTGCCGCCAGAATACCGGAAAGCACAATACCTGCAACGATTGCCGCAAGGCAGCCATGCTTGCTCAGCATACATTCGGATCGCTGAACTGGATGCCCAGACCATCGCTGCCAAACAACATTCCCACACCAAGGAACAACAACAAAGCGGGTAAGCCGAAACGATAACCGGCCTTACCTGCGAATATACTAAAAAACAGGATCACCGAGGCTATTAATAGCACTTGCTCAGGATTTTGAAACATACGCAAAACGGGTTTTATGATTAGTGATTTGATACTTTGTCACAAAGTTCGTAAACTTTTTGCAATTATAATCACACAAAAAGAAGAAATCCGGTCCCAAATTTACAGGAAGACCAGATTTATTCTTTCTATAGAAAAACAAATCTTTCTTACAAATTGTTCGAGAATTTTTCTATCTCGCATAGAATCATTACTTTTGGCAAACATACATATCCGCTTTATGAACAAAAAACATCTATTTGCGCTGTTGTTCACATTACTCGTATGGACGAGCTGTAACAACCAACAACATTTTATTACCGACGCCGCTTACCGAGCTGAGGTTGAGAACGATTTCCAAGCGAAACAGGCCGCTCTGCCTAACGGAAACCTTTTCGCAGTATTTAACGATCAAATGACTCCCGAAGAGAGGGAGGCGTTAACCTTCATGTACGCCTATATGCCGATTGGAGACATCACGGACTATAGTGGCGATTTCTATTTGAAAAACATCCGTTCCTCTTTCCAAGCACGGAATGAGATGCCTTGGGGCGATAGCATCCCAGAGGATATCTTCCGCCATTTCGTATTGCCGGTACGAATCAACAATGAGAATCTGGATGAAAGCCGCATGGTTTTCTTTGATGAGTTGAAAGACCGGGTGAAGGGTCTCTCGTTGTACGACGCCGTACTGGAAGTGAATCACTGGTGTCATGAGAAGGTTATCTATACTCCTTCCGATGGGCGCACAAGTTCCCCTTTGGCATCCGTGAAGACCGCCTACGGTCGTTGCGGCGAGGAGTCTACCTTCACGGTAGCCGCTTTACGTTCCGTGGGTATCCCCGCACGTCAGGTATATACACCTCGCTGGGCGCATACGGATGATAACCACGCATGGGTAGAAGCTTGGGTGAATGGTAAATGGTATTTCTTCGGCGCTTGCGAGCCCGAACCGGTATTGAATCTGGGTTGGTTCAACGGCCCTGCTTACCGGGGTATGTTGATGCATACGAAAGTATTCGGTAAATACAATGGCCCGGAGGATGTCATGGAACGTACCGATGGGTATACCGAGATCAACGTGATCGATAATTACGCACCTTCGGCTAAAGCTGTTATCACGGTTACGGATGCCAATGGCAAGCCGGTAAAGGACGCTTTGGTAGAATTCAAGATTTATAACTATGCCGAGTTTAACAGTGTAGCCCGCAAGAAGACGGACGCAGATGGCAAATGCTCATTATCCGCCGGAAAAGGGGATATGCTGGTATGGGCCAGCAAAGATGGCAAGTTCGGCTACAGCAAGGTCTCTTTCGGCAAGGACGGAGAGGTTACGATCGCCTTGAATAAGAAACCGGGAGATGTGGAGACGATCGCCCTAGATATCGTACCACCGGTAGACGGCTCTATCCCCGCAGAAGTTACACCGGAGCAAAAGGAGGCGAACGCCAAACGTTTATTGGAAGAAGACGCTATCCGTAATAAATATGTAGCTACTTTCTATACGGAAGAGAAAGCAGAGGCTTTAGCGAAAGAATTGGGTATCGACCCGATGAAGACGGAGGATTTCATGATCGGTAGCCGTGGTAACTGGATGGAGATCGAGAAGTTCTTACGGGAGACTCCCGCCGAGAAGCGTGCGCAAGCGATGGCTTTATTGGATGTCGTATCCGCTAAGGATCTACGTGATACACCTGCGTCTGTCTTCGCGGACCATTTAAACAATACGCCGGCCGTTCAAAGCGAATGGTTCAATGAATATATCATGAATCCTCGTGTGGCCAATGAGTTCCTGACTCCTTATAAGAGTTTCTTCGCTGCAAACATTGAGCCTTCCCTTGCGAAACAAGCCGTAGAGAATCCACAGGCATTGGTGGATTGGGTGAAGAATAACGTCTCCATTAACGACGCGCTAAACGCACAACGTATTCCGATCATGCCGATGGGTGTATGGAAATCCCGCATCGCTGATAAGGGCTCCCGTAATATCTTCTTCGTGGCCGTGGCTCGTAGCTTAGGTATTCCGGCACGTATCGAGCCGGTAGCCCGCAAGATCCAGTACTTCAAGGACAACGCTTGGGTAGACGTCGATTTCGAGGCTGCCGTACAGACGACCGCTAAACAAGGCAAGGTAATCGCTTCTTACCAACCAATCAAGGCGCTGCAAGACCCGAAATATTACAGTCACTTCACGATCGCCAAGGTTTTGCCGAACGGTACTTTACAGACCTTGAATTTCGAGAGAGGCGGTAATGTGGATATGGGCTTGGGAGATACTTGGAGCGGATTACTGAAGAAACCGTTATCCATGGATGAAGGTAATTATATGTTAGTGACCGGTACTCGTATGGCAAACGGTAGCGTATTGGCCGAGATCGAGTTTTTCAATGTGGAGGCAGACAAGACCACCCCGATCCAATTGGAGATGCGCGAAAGCAAGGACGAGATACAGGTGATCGGTAATTTCAACTCCGAGAATAAATTCAAACGTGCGGACAACGGCGAGGAAACTAGCTTGCTAGCTACTACCGGACGTGGCTACTATATCGTAGCGCTTCTAGGCTCCCGCCAAGAACCGACAAACCATGCGATGCGTGATATCGCCGCCGTGAAGAAGGAACTGGAGGATTGGGGACGAGGCATCGTGCTTCTCTTCCCGGACGAGAAAGGCTATAAGAACTTCGATCCGAAAGAGTTCGGCGATTTACCGGGCACGATCACATACGGTCTGGATATCGACGGGGCGATCCAAAAGGAGATGGCTACAGCGATGAAATTGCAAAACGCCAATACCTTGCCGATCTTCTTGATCGCCGATACGTTCAATCGTGTCGTATTTGTCTCTCAAGGCTATACAATTGGCTTGGGCGAGCAGTTAATGAAAGTCATACATAAGCTATAACAGATCGTTTCACAAGTGTGATCTGATCTTTTCACCCATGTGAAACGATCGGATCACGGCTGTGAAACGTTCTTTTCACATAGGTGAAAAGATCTATACGACAGGAGACACTCATTTCTTCTACCACAAACCGATCAGACTTCCTCCCTAGATTCGTTTTAATTCCCTTATTTTTCCCGTTCTTCCCAATCGGGGATTCATCTCTCAAAAAAATAATATCTTTGATTAAACCTTTTTACGAAAGGAGAGTCTAAACTTGCGTTTAGTTATATATTTTGGAGTAACGAGTGTAAATTATCAGTAAATACCATACGAGAACATGATGACAAAGAGAGCGAAATGGGGAGTTACGGCGGCTATCTTATTAATGATAGCGGGAATGATCGCTTACCCTCAATTGAAAAACAAGTTCAAGGCATCCCAAGATGCCGCTTCCGTCGTACCCACATCGGGCACGAGCCTGCGAAACCAGACACTTAACATCAACGCCGAGGTATTGAAATACCAATCATTAACCGATAAGATCATGAGTACCGGAAGTACCCTTCCGGACGAAGAGGTGGATTTGGCTTTCGAGTCTTCCGGTAAGGTGGTAGCCATCTATTTCACGGAAGGTAGCCACGTAAAGGCGGGCGATCTGTTGGCTAAAATCAATGACAAGCCGCTGCAAGCCCAGCTAAAGAAGCTGGAAGCCCAAGTTCCTTTAGCCAAGGATCGTGTCTATCGCCAACGCACCTTGCTGGAGAAAGACGCCGTCAGCCAAGAAGCCTACGAGCAAGTAGCCACCGAATATGAGAAGCTAATGGCGGATATCGAGCTAGTCAAAGCGAATATCGCCCAGACAGAGCTTCGGGCTCCTTTCGACGGGATCATCGGACTTCGCTCCGTGAGTGAGGGCGCGTACGTTACTTCCTCCTCTTCCGTAATCGCGAAGTTGACCAAGATATCCCCGTTGAAAATCGAGTTCTCCATTCCCGAGAGCTACGCGGCCGAGGTACAAGACGGAACCCCGATCCTGTTCCGCATGGAGAAAAACGGTATGATGCAGAACTATAAGGCGACCGTTTACGCCGTGGAAAGCAAGGTCGACATGGCGACCCGTACCTTGAAAGTACGTGCCACTTACCCGAATCCGGGCGAGAATATCTTACCCGGCCGTTATACCTCCGTCGAGATCAGCAAGCGGGAGATCAAGGACGCTTTAGCCATCCCCAGCGAGGCCGTTATCCCCGAGATGGGAAAAGACATCGTTTACTTATATAAGAACGGCGTGGCCGAGCCTCAAGAGATCACGATCGGTATACGAACCGAGAGCCGTGTACAGGTATTGCAAGGGTTGAATGTGGGCGATACGCTGATCACGTCCGGCGTGATGCAGTTACGTACCGGCATGAAAGTTCCTATTGATAACTTGACTGAATAAGGAGAAGAACGATGGCAAATATTTCAGAAACCAGTATAAACCGGCCCGTACTCTCGACAGTGATGATGCTGGTCATCCTCCTGTTCGGCTTTATCGGTTACCGGTTCCTTGGCGTCCGGGAGTTCCCGAGCGTAGACCAGCCGATTATCTCGGTCAACGTATCTTATCCCGGAGCGAACGCCGACGTGATCATGAACCAGATCACCGAGCCGTTAGAACAGAATATCAACGGTATCCCGGGTATCCGTTCATTGAGTAGCGTGAGTAGCCAAGGCAGCAGCCGCATCACGGTAGAGTTTGAGTTGTCCGTGGATATGGAAACGGCGGCGAACGATGTACGTGATAAAGTATCTCGTGCCCAACGCTACCTTCCCCGCGACTGCGACCCGCCTACGGTATCGAAAGCGGATGCCGATGCCTCCCCGATCATGCAGATCGCCATCCGAAGCAACAAACGCTCGTTGATGGAGTTGAGCGAGATCGCCGAGCTAACGGTGAAAGAGCGTTTGCAGACCATCGAGAACGTGAGTGGCGTGGATATCTGGGGACAAAAACGGTATTCCATGCGTCTATGGCTGGACCCAATCAAGATGGCGGGTTACGGAGTGACCCCGATGGACGTGAAAAACGCCGTCGATAACGAGAACGTGGAGCTTCCTTCCGGTAGTATCGAGGGAAATACGATCTCCTTATCCATACGTACCTTAGGATTGATGCATACCGCCAAGGAGTTCAACGATTTAATCATCAAGGAAGACAACAACAATATCGTACGCTTCAGTGATGTCGGACGTGCGGAGGTAGCTCCCGAGGACTTGCGGAGCTTACTGAAGAAGAACGGCGAGCCAATGGTTATGACCGTTATCATCCCCCAACCGGGAGCCAACCATATCGAGATCGCCGACGAAGCCTACAAGCGTATCGAGCAATTACAAAAAGACCTGCCGGAAGATGTCACGATCGAGATGATGTATGACAACACCCGCTTTATCCGGGCCTCTATCGGCGAGGTACAACAGACGATCTACGAGGCTTTCCTCTTGGTCGTATTGATTATCTTCTTGTTCCTCCGCGACTGGCGGGTCACGCTGGTTCCTGTCGTCGTTATCCCCGTATCGTTGGTAGGAGCTTTCTTCGTGATGTATATCTCCGGATTCTCCGTCAACGTATTGACGATGTTGGCGGTCGTGCTCTCGGTCGGTCTGGTGGTAGACGACGCGATCGTGGTGGCGGAGAATATATATGTACGTATCGAGCAAGGCATGTCACCGAAAGAGGCGGGTATCGAAGGATCGAAAGAGATCTTCTTCGCCGTGGTATCTACCACGATCACCCTGATCTCCGTATTCTTGCCGATCGTGTTTATGGAAGGTATGACGGGGCGCTTATTCAAGGAGTTCAGTATCGTGATCGCCGGTTCGGTCGCTATCTCCTCGTTCGTGGCCCTTACGTTTACACCGATGTTGGCTACCAAGCTATTGAAGAGGAGAGAGAAGAAAAACTGGTTCTATCGGAAGACCGAGCCGTTCTTCGAGGGATTGAACACGATCTACGCCAAGTCGTTGAACGCATTCTTGAACCATAAGATATGGTCGATCCCTATCGTTATCCTTCTTTTCGGATCGATCGGGTACTTCTGGAAGAACATTCGTTCCGAGTTATCGCCTTTGGAGGACCGTTCCATGATCTCCGTGAATATGCGCGGGCCGGAAGGGGCTACCTTCGAGTTTATCCGCGACTACGCGGACCGTATCGAGCAAATAGCCGACTCCATCGCTCCCGAGAAGCAATCCATCATGACCCGCTCGTGGGAAGGAGGAGGTTCGCTAAACCTCATATTAAGCGATATCAAGGAACGGGAACGCTCGCAAATGGAGATCGCCGAGACCTTGTCGAAAGAAGTCCGCAAAGAGACCTTGGCCCGCGCCTTCGTACAACAGCAATCCACCTTCGGCGGACGCCGGGGCGGTATGCCTATCCAATACGTATTGCAGGCCCCGACCTTGGATAAACTGCAAGAGTTCCTGCCCACGTTTATGCAAAAGGTGAACGAGAGCCCGGTCTTCCAGATGGCGGACGTGAACTTGCGCTTCACCAAGCCGGAGGCACGTATCGAGATCGACCGGGATAAGGCTTCCTTATTGGGCGTCAGCACCCGCAACATCGCCCAGACCTTGCAATATGCGTTGAGCGGACAGCGTATGGGCTACTTCTATATGAATGGTAAGCAATACCAGATATTGGGCGAGATCAACCGCCAGCAACGAAATACCCCTGTCGATTTAAAATCGATCTATGTACGTAGTAACAATGGGGAAATGATCCAGTTGGATAACTTGGTTAAGGTTACGGAAAACGTGGCGCCGCCCCAATTGTATCGCTATAACCGTTTCGTATCAGCGACGGTTTCCAGTGGATTGAATAAAGGATACACGATCGGCGATGGTCTGGACGAGATGGACCGTATCGCCTCGGAGGTGCTGGATGGTAGCTTCCGCACCGCTCTTTCCGGCGAGTCGAAAGAGTTCCGTGAGAGTTCTTCCAGTTTGATGTTCGCCATGATCTTGGCCTTGCTGATGATTTATTTGGTGTTGGCCGCCCAGTTCGAGAGTTTCAAGGATCCGTTGGTAGTGATGTTCACCGTACCTTTGGCTATCGCCGGTGCGCTGATGTTCATGAGCTATTCGGGTATCACGATGAATATATTCAGCCAGATCGGTATCATTATGTTGATTGGTTTGGTGGCGAAGAACGGTATCTTGATCGTAGAGTTCGCCAATCAGCGGCAAGAGTCGGGACTTAGTTTGCCGGAAGCGATCCGCTCGTCCGCGACCCAGCGTCTGCGCCCGATCTTGATGACTAGCGTATCCACCATCCTCGGTTTGGTGCCATTGGTATACGCTACGGGCGAGGGTGCCCAAGGGCGTATCGCCATGGGTGTAGCGGTAGTAGGCGGAATGTTGGTATCGACCTTCTTGACCCTGTTTATCGTACCGGCCATGTATTCGTTTATATCCACCAACCGAAAAAAGAACATTACTGAATAATAAATAAACACATGAATAAGTACCTATATACATTACTATTGGCCTTCTCTTCCCTCTTTATGGCGGAGGCGCAGCAACTATTCGATCTGAAACGGTGTATCGAAACCGGATTAGAGCAGAACTACTCCATCCGTATCATTCGTAACGAGCAACAGATCAGCGACAATAACGCCACCCCGGGAAACGCCGGTTATCTGCCTACCGTAGATATGAGCGGTGGATTCAGCGGAAATATCAATAACAACCGTAACAGCCTGCAAGACGGATCGATCGAGAAGGCGAATGGTATAAACAGCGAGACGGGCAACGTCGGACTAAACGTTAACTGGACGGTTTTCGACGGTTTCGGTATCCAAGCCGAATACTCTCGCTTGAAAGAATTACAGCGAATGGGGGAATTGAACACCCGCATGACCATCGAGGATTTCGTAGCCAACCTTTCCAGCGAGTACTACAACCTGATCCGGCAGAAAATCCGTTTGCGTAACCTCCGTTCCACCTTGGATCTTTCCAAGGAGCGTTTACGGATCGTGGAAGAACGGTATTATATCGGCTCCATGTCCCGTCTGGACTTGCAACAGGCTCAAGTGGACTTCAACTCGGATAGCTCCAAGGTATTAAACCAATTGGAGGTCGTGCATACCTCCCGTATCCGCCTGAACGAGTTAATGGCATTAAATAATGTGGAGGAGGAAATCCAGATCAAGGACTCCTTGATCTACCCGAACCCGTTCCTCGACGAGGTAGATCTATGGAAGAATACCCTCGAAGCCAACGCCTCGCTCCTGATCGCCCAAAAGAACCAGACGTTGTCTCAGCTTGATTATAAAAAGGTAAAAAGCCGCTATTATCCCTATGTCAAGCTAAACGCAGGCTACGGCTACACGGCAAACTGGACGGAAGTAGGCAATTACGACCTCCAACAACGGCTGGGGCTTAATTACGGCGTGACCATCGGTATGAGCCTCTTCGACGGTTTCAACCGGAAACGTGAGCAACGCAACGCCCGCATCCAAATCGAGAACCAGCAATTGCGCATCCAAGAACTGGAACTTGCCCTGCGTGCGGACATGAGCAACTTCTGGATGGCCTATAAAAACAACCTCGACCTATGGAGCCTAGAGAAAGAGAACCTCGTAGCCGCCCAAGAGAACTACCGGATTGCCATCGACCGCTATAAACTCGGCGAGTTGTCTGGTATCGAATTGCGTGAGGCACAAAACAGTCTGCTGGAAGCGGAGGAGCGTCTTTCCGTGGCGGAATACTCCACCAAGATCTGTGAGATCTCGCTGCTTCAGTTAAGCGGACAGATATTAACCTATATCCGCCCCGAGCCGGAGAAAGCCAGTTTCTAGGATAAAGGCCAATGCCACGCCTATGGCACGACTGTGCCACTGCGATGGCACGCTGGTGCCACCGTTATGGCACGGGTGTGCCATCCGCATGGCACAAGTCATTATAACCCCGTTTAATGACTAGAGGCTTATGCTAATTGCGTTTTTTTATGTAAGTTCGCGGTAAATGGCAAGGTCTCATTGCCCAATGACAAAAAGAAATGCAAATACTACCAAAGGTTAATACATTACGAAAAGGATCGCTCTTGTACCGCAGCATCCGTTACCGTAAAGGATTCGGAGTACATTCGCCTTTCGTTTTTAACCTCATCACGAAGGTCATCGAGGAAAAATGCTCTTATTATAGTTTCTATGATATAGAGCTTTTACGTAAGCAGTTATTATTCAAGGAAGGAGAGATCACCTATCCAGACCGGCAGAACAAAGGGAAACGAAAGACCCGTTCCATCAGCGAGATCGTAAAACGGGAATCCATCCGGCCCAAGCATGGCGCCTTATTATTCCGTTTGGCAAACTATTTCAAGTCCAAGAATATCCTCCAGATAGGAACCACGATGGGGTTGTCTACCTTATATCTAACCTCCTATGCCACGGGATTGAAATGTATCGCCTTGGAAAATGTACCGGAATTCGCCACGATTGCCCGTCAAGCATTCGCTAAAGAGGGACGTAATCCCGTCGATTTGCGTATCGGTAATTATAAGGACTTGCTTCCCCAAGCCTTAAATGACATAAATAGCTTAGATTTTGTTTTTTTCAACACTTTATATGAACAACATAACAACCTCTGGCTGTTTAATGAATGTATGAAATACGCGCACAACGATACGGTATTCGTTTTTGAGGGAATCAAGGCGAGCCGTAAGATGCGTGAACTTTGGGAAGAGATCTGCGCATGTCCGGAAGTGACGGTCACCTTAGATCTTTACTCGCTAGGGATTGTCTTATTCAACAAGAAATTGCACAAACGAGATTATATTGTTTATTTTTAGGATTCAAAACAAGTCAGATATGAAGAAGAGTATTATCTATACCAGAACAGGCGATAAAGGAACCACTTCACTGGTAGGTGGACAACGCGTGTCGAAAGCGCACGATCGGATCGAGAGCTATGGCACCGTAGATGAGCTGAACTCCTTTATCGGATTATTAATCACGGCCTTGAATGATGAGAAAGATACTGATTTCTTATCATTCATCCAGCATAAGCTATTCACGATCGGTTCTTACCTAGCCACGGATCAAGCGACCACGGAATTGAAAATCGAGAGCAAGGTAACGCCCGAGAGCATCGAGCGTATCGAGCGGGAGATAGACCGTCTGGATAACGAGCTGCCGAAAATGCACGCGTTCATCCTACCGGGAGGATGCCGCTCGGCCGCCCTCGCACACGTTTGCCGCACCGTTTGCCGTCGTGCCGAGCGACAAATCTATCGCTTGGCCGAGAATTGCCCCGTTGAGGAGCCTGTATTGATATTTATGAACCGTTTATCGGATTATTTCTTCGTTCTGGCACGAAAAGAATGCATAAATAATAACGGTAAAGAAATTATTTGGGATTATACTTGCGTATAATAAATAAAGTCATATTTTCGCGGAAAAATAGAGAACCAAATCGCTTCGGCGGTTATTAATACTTGACAGCTATGTATTGGACATTAGAGTTAGCTTCAAAATTGGAAGACGCACCCTGGCCTGCGACTAAGGATGAACTTATTGACTATGCACAACGTTCTGGTGCGCCATTAGAAGTGATTGAGAATTTGCAGGAAATGGAAGATGAAGGCGAGATTTACGAATGCATGGAAGACATCTGGCCGGATTATCCAAGTAAAGAAGACTTCTTCTTCAACGAGGAAGAATACTAGTTCAATTGAGAATTGAAAATTGAAAATTAAGAAATAGAAGAACGAGGTGGCGGACGATCGAGCTCCCCTGCCTCGTTGTTTTTTTGTGAAAATACAATTTATCCGGATTTGCTGCGTTTGTAGTTACAACGTGAAGTGAATGTTTAAATGAGAAGACGTCTTCTTTCGATCTTGATCCTTTTGTGTACTTGTGCGGGAATCGTACGGGCGCAATATGACGCACGCTTAAGTCAATACTTCATGGCGAAACCGTATTATAACCCGGCCGTGGCCGGAGCTACGGAGGACTTGAATATATTGGCTCTCGCCCGCTTGGAAATGATCGGCGTACATGGGGCACCCAAGTCGTTCTTCATTACCGCGGATATGCCACTCGCTTTAGGCAAGACGAATCATGGTGTCGGATTGGTTGTATTTACCGAGGCGATCGGGCTTTTCCAGAATACGCATGTAGGGGCGCAATACGCCTATAAGTATAAATTATTCGGGGGAGTCTTGAGCGGCGGTCTGCAAATCGGCTTAGTCAACCAGTCGTTCGACGGAACCAAGGTGATAAAGGTTGAGTCCGAATACCATCAAGAGACCGACGCCGCCATTCCTGTAGAGCAGGTCAGCGGCATGGGGTTGGATATGAACTTCGGTATTTACTATACCCATAAACGGTTTTACGCCGGGTTTGGCATGACGCATATCACCCAACCGGAGCTTCAACTGGACGAGAACGCCTATACCTATATAGGTCGTTCACTTAATTTAATGGGTGGATACAATATTCAATTAAAGAATCCGTTGATAGAATTACAGCCCTCGGTGTTCTTGCTGACAGACATGCAAAGTTTTCATGCGGATATTACCGCTAGGCTGGAATATAATAAGATGTTTAATGGTGGTTTTTCCTATCGGGTGAATGAATCGGTGGGCATCATGTTCGGCGTAAAGCTAGGTCGTTTCCATGCGGGTTACGCCTTTGATTTCCCGACCACGGCCCTAGGCCGGGCAAGTAGCGGTAGCCACGAGCTATGTGTCAAGTATGCCTTAAAGCTGAACAAGACGAAGACAGGGAAAAATAGACATAAAAGTGTACGTATATTATAGTATATGAAAAAAGTATTATTAGTACTTGTAACGGTAGCCTTGCTTACCTCCTGCGGTAAATCTCTCCGGAGTGCCGGCGGTGAGGTGACAGGTGTCAGATCGGTAGCGTTCAATGAACCTGCGCCGTATGGAATGGTCTTGGTTAAAAGAGGTTCGTTCGAGATGGGTCCCGCCGACAAGGATTCCTTGTGGGGAATCATGCCGGAGACGAAAGGGGTCTCTTTCGATGCGTTCTGGATGGATCAGACAGAGGTAACGAACGCCAAATATCGCCAGTTCGTTTATTATGTGAGAGACTCTATTATCCGTGAACGCTTGGCGGACCCGGCTTATGGAGGCAACGATCTGTTCAAGATCACGGAAGACCGTTACGGGGAACCTGTCACTCCGCATTTGGACTGGAACCGTCCGATTCCTTGGAGACGGGCGAACGAGGATGAGCAACGTGCGATAGAAAGTGTCTATTACACGAATCCCGTTACCGGAGAGAAAGGTTTGGACCCTAAACAAATGATCTATAAATACGAGTGGTACGACTATACCGCCGCCGCCCTCCGCAAGAATCAGTTGAACCCGGCGGACCGGGTTCGTAATACGGATATTCAGGTAGATCCGAACGAGGTAGTCATGATCTCCAAGGACACCGCTTACATCGATGATGAAGGACGTGTAATCAACGAGACGATCACCCGCCCGTTAAGCAGCGAATGGGATTTCTTGAATACCCGTATCGTCAATATCTACCCAGACGAGAATTGCTGGGTGAACGATTTCAAGAATGCGTACAACGAGCCATATACCCGTATGTATTTCTCTCATCCGGGTTACGATGATTATCCCGTAGTCGGTGTTTCTTGGGAACAAGCGACTGCCTTCTGCGTATGGCGTACGAATTTATACAAAGAATCCTTGAGCTTGCCACCGGGACAATTGGTAGAGCCATTCCGTCTTCCGTCCGAAGGAGAATGGGAATATGCCGCCCGTACAGGTAAGAACGAGAATAAGTACCCTTGGTCTACCGACGAGCTTCAAGACAGCAAAGGCTGTTTCTTAGGTAACTTCAAGCCGGGTAAAGGTAATTATACGGAGGATGGCCATTTGATTACGTCTCGTGTAGGCTCTTTCGCCCCGAATGAGTTCGGGTTATACGATATGGCAGGAAACGTGGCGGAATGGACCTCAACGTCTTACTCCGAGTCTGGCCCGAGCCAAATGAGCGACATGAACCCGGATCTGCGTTACAACGCCGCCAAGAACGATCCCTACGCCATGAAAAAGAAAGTAGTGCGAGGAGGTTCTTGGAAAGATGTCTCACAATTTATCCGTTCGGACATGCGTACTTTCGAGTTCCAGAACGAGAGCCGTTCTTACATCGGTTTCCGTTGCGCACGTACCCAAATAGGATTCTCTCGCTCCAAGGGAAAGAAATAAGCGGGAATTATAAATTTAAAGTTTTGAATCATTTAAGACAATAATACGACGATGGGAAAATATAGAAGATATAAAAACAGACTGGAGATGTTCCTCTCCAGCGAAAGAGGAAAACGAGTATTGAACTTCCTGTATAGTTGGGGTGCGTCCATCGTAATCCTCGGTGCGTTATTTAAGTTATTACATATACCATACGCTAACCAAATCTTGTTCGTGGCGATGATCACCGAGTCTATCGTATTCTTTATCTCGGCGTTCGAGCATCCGAACAAGGAATATCATTGGGAAGATGTTTTCCCCGTATTGAAATCAAAGAACCCGATGGATCGTCCGGATTTCACCGGTACGCCGATCTCAACCATGATCAATTCTACGGATAATGTAGAAGACGATGAGATAGCCGGGGGAATAAATATCGGTTCGGTAGCGTCTAAGGCGAACGCGCAAAGAGGTGGTTCCTTGAATATCGCAGGTAATCTGGACGTGACGGAAGAAGATACCAAGAACTTATCCGAGAGCATCAAGAAATTAAGCGGAGCGGCCGAGCAAATTTCCAAGATGGCGGAATTGACGGAAGCTACCCAAAAATATCTGGAGCAATTATCTGGCATGTCTGAGAACATGGAGCGTTTCAGCCAAGTGACTAATTCGCTTACGAACGTATCCGATACACTGTTGAACTCTTATAAGAGTATCACGGATAATTCCGATGGCATCAACCAAAACTCCCGTGGTTACGTACACCAGATGGAACAATTGAACCGTAATGTATCCGGATTGAATACCATCTATGAGATCCAGTTGAAGAGTATCAGTTCGCAGATCGAATCTATCGAACACATCAATAGTGGCTTGAATCGTATCCGTGAGATGTATGACGGATCGGTGGTAGATAGTTCCGTATTCCGTAACGAGACGGAAAAGATGACTCGCCAACTGGCCGAATTGAACCAAGTATACAGTCGTTTATTGCAAGCGATGACCGTGAATATGGGCTACCAACAACCGGCGCAGCCGCAACAACAACCTCAACAACCGATGTATCAGCAGCCACAACAGCCCGGTTACCAACAGCAATATCAGCAACCCTATGGTTACCAACAGCCACAACAGGCTCCGTATACAAACAACCCAATGAAGTAAAGAAATATGGCAGGAATATCAAATAATCCCAATTCTCCCCGTCAGCGGATGATCAACCTGATGTATCTGGTGTTCATCGCCATGATGGCACTGAATGTGTCGTCGGAGGTGCTGGATGGTTTTGAGTTGGTGGAAGGTAGCTTGCGAACCTCTATCGATAACTCCTCCCGCCGAAACAAGATCGTAGCGGACGAGATGGAAGCTTATTACCAAGAGAATCCCCAGAAAGTGGGTGAGTGGGCATTGAAGGCCCGTGAGGTGAAAAGAGCCTCAGATAGCCTCTATACGTATATACAAGATTTAAAGATCCGTATCGCTAAGGTAGCTGATGGCGAGAACGCCAACGTAAACAGCATCGAGCATAAGGATGATTTGGAAGCCGCCTCCCGTGTAATGCTCTCTCCTGTAAGCGGAGAAGGTAAAAAGCTGAGAGCGGAAATTGATAAGTATCGTATCTGGATGGGCGGCTTTATCGAAGATTCGGCGAAGACTGCCGTATTGGAGGCGAACCTAAGCACGACTCCCCCTCATAAAGCGGGGATCAATACCCGTACTTGGGAAGAGGCCTTGTTCGAGAATATGCCGGTAGCGGCGGCTGTTACCCTGTTAACAAAAATGCAAAGTGACGTTCGCTACGCCGAAGGTGAGGTCTTATCGAACTTATTGAATAGCGTAGACGTTGGCGATTACCGTGTGAACCAGATCACGGCGCAGGTAATCCCGGAAAGCCAGATCGTAATGCGAGGAAGCCAGTACAAGGCGAATATCGTATTATCGGCGGTAGACTCTACGAAACGTCCTACGATCTATGTAAACGGAAAAGAATTACCTTACGAGAATAAAGGAGTCTTCACGGTGAATACCGGAGCTGCCGGGACATTCCCGATCAAAGGTTATATCGAGATGCCGAATAGCGACGGCAGCATCATGCGCCGGGATTTCGAGAGCGAGTATTTCGTGACCGAGCCGACAGCTACCGTGGCCCCGACATTGATGAACGTATTATATGCCGGTATCGCCAACCCGATGCGTATCGCCGTCCCGGGTGTACCGAGCGGTAATGTGACAGCTACCATGACGAACGGCACATTAACCCGCAGCAAGGATGGTTGGGAAGCCCGCCCGTCTAAAGTAGGAACGGAAGCCGTGATCACGGTAAACGCTCGTATGGCGGATGGCCGGAACATAGAGATGGCAAAGACTACCTTCCGCGTGCGTGCCCTCCCCGATCCCCTACCTTATATCGAGTATAAGGATCAAAACGGTAACGTCCGTAAGTTCAAGGGAGGTATGATCGCCAAACGTAGCTTGGTAGAGGCTGACGGTATTCTGGCCGCTATCGACGATGATTTGCTAAATGTAAAATATACGGTATTACGTTTTGAGCTGACTTTCTTCGACTCCATGGGTAACGCTATCCCGGAAGTGGCCGAAGGAACCAACTTCTCGCAACGTCAGAAAAACTATATCCGCAATTTAAGTAAGGGTAAACGTTTTTATATCACCCGTGTAGTCGCAAAAGGTCCGGACGGTATCGAACGTACCATACCGACTATCGAAGTAATCGTAAATTAAGATTCGCAGTATGAAACATCTGTATTACATAGCCGCTTTGGCCGCCACTTTTTTAACAGCGATGCCTCTTCACGCGCAAGAAGAAGCAGAGAACGATGCTACGCAGCAACAACAAACGCGTCGCCGTTCACCTCAAGCCAGCCGTGGGGAAAGAAACGATAAGAAAGATACCGGTTTACCCGAACTGACCGTACGGGCCCAAGATATGAACGAGCGTTTGACGCAAGAGATCGGGAACGCTCGCTGGATGCGTATTATCTACCGGCAGGTGGACTTGATGAAAGAACAGAACGCTCCGCTTTATTACCCGACCCGCCCGATGAACGGACAGATGAATCTTTTCTCCGTAATCTTCCAGCTTTTAGGTGAGAACAAGATCAAGGCCTATGAGTATCTGGACGGATACGAGGAGTTTGACGAAGCCCATTTGATCAACTTCAAGGATTTGCTGGATCGCTTCTACATCCTTTATGAGGAGATACCGGGGAGAGCGGGTGAGGAACCGACTTTCGTAATCAATGAAAGCGATATACCTGCAGCCGACGTACGGTCTTACTATGTAAAAGAAGCATGGTATTTCGACCAGAATAATTCCGCTTTTGATGTCAAGATATTGGCGATTTGCCCGATCCTTACCTCTACAGGTGATATGGGAGAGACAACCATGCCTATGTTCTGGCTTCCTTACGAGAATATACGTCCGTATATCAGCAATTCATACATCATGACGTCTAATATGAATAACGCCATGACTTTTACGATGGATGACTATTTCCGTCGCCGGATGTTCGAGGGGGATATCATCAAGACCCAAAACTTGATGAATCTGCCATTGCAGGCGTATTGCCCGACACCGGATTCCTTAAAGAACGAGCAAGCTCGTATCGAAGGTCAATTAACCGGCTTTGAGAAATCACTCTGGTATCAACCGGATACGACTCAAGTAGCGGTAGACAGCAAAGCCGCAAAGAAAGCAGCCAAGAGAAGTGCCCGGAAAGACAAAGGCTCCACCAAGGAGGCCGCTCCAGAGAAAGCTGCTAAAGTAAAAGCACCGAAAGCAGAGAAATCCGCCCCTGTGCGCAGTGTACGACGCAGAAGATAAAAAGAAGCACATATACCTGTCATAGAGTAGAATCTATGATAGCAAAGAGAGCCTAATCTATGATAGGAAAGAGAACCTCGTCTCTGCCTTGCCATAGATTAGGCTCTCTTACATATTTCTACTTAGAACCTAACCACGTCCACTTATGCCAAATACCTTCCAACGGCCCATGTTTATGTCTTTCTGCCCACCATTTACTGAAGCGTACTTGCAAGAAGAAAAAGACGATACCGATGAACATACTGACCGTATAACCGCAGTAAGGAGCCAAATTCAAGCCGATCGGGAAATAGATCAACGCACCGAAAAAGGATTGCGACACGTAATTCGTCAAACTCATCTTCCCATACGAGCGCAAGACGGAAGTGAAACGCCTAAAGCCCTCCCATTGGTACAGTAACACGAAAGAGGCGACCAATACAAACGTGAAAGCGAATTTCTGCCACATATCAAGGACGACCCCGGCTGTCTGACGCACGATAGCGCTATCCGCCGTATCCATCAACAATACTTTCAGTTGGTATAAAGGACCGAAAGCAATTGCGGTAATTATCAAAGTCTTTATCCAAAAACGGGAATTCTCCTCCGAGGAGATAAATAGCTTCCTGCGCCCGATCAACATTCCCAGCATAAACAACCCGCAGGTCTGTACATACCGGCCGGCACCAACGGCCCAGAGTAAACTAGCCTTTTGTCCCAACGTCACGTTCTGCCAGATGAAATTCCATAAATCGCCCCGCTTCGTATGCTCCGCCATTTCAGCGTACATCGCTCCTACCCCTAAATTAGGTAATTGATAATCCGGATTAAACAGGCTAGCGATATAATGATACCACTCTACCGGCTGTAATAAAAAGATAACAGCCGTTATCAAGACAGCCTTATCGCTCCATTTACGCACGATAAACAAAACAACGCCCACGATCGCATACAGCAACAGCACATCGCCTGCCGGATAGAAAGCGGCGTTCAGCGTAGCAAAGAGCGTCAGCAACAACATCCGCCAAAGAAAACGGTAACCGAAGTCCTTCCCCTTCGCCTGCTGGTTCGAATACTGTATATAAAAGGTAAAGCCGAATAACAACGCGAAGATGGAATACGATTTACCGGCGAACAAGCCAAATACCACCGTAAACACACCCTCATTCAATACGTTCAGCCATCCCGGAAGCGTAGCCGGGTCCGGATAGACCGGATAGATAAAATGTTCCACATGATGCACTAATAAGATGGCCAAGACAGCGAAACCACGTAGCGCATCCACCACCTCTACACGAGGCGGCTTAGAGATTGTCGTTTGTTGCATATTATTTATTTGTTATTTGTTGTTTCTGTTAACCATGCTACCTTTTGATCGGATTCATGCGGTTGGCCAATGATATCCGCATAAAGTTCCGGACGACGGGCATTTCGGTAACGATATCCTCCGGCCTGTCTCAATTTCTCGGGGATAGCCGTAGCGATCACGAAATCATCCCCCAGCTTACGGCATTCCGCCAATATATCGCCGAAAGGATCCAGAATCATCGAGCAACCGTTCTTGATCTCATTATAATCACGCCCGATCGGATTGGAGAATACCACATATACCGCATTGTCGTACGCCCTAGCGGGAAGCCATTTCATAAGCCAAGCACGTCCCTTCAGGCCATCGAACTCCTGTCGCAAGGAAGTCGGATCGTTTGCCCGGTTCTCCCACAACACAGGATCTATCAAACCAGCCCCGGGGCGAGGGGAAGGGGTACACATTGTCACGTGAGGCATGAAAATGATATCCGCCCCTAATAAGGCCGTGGCACGGACATTCTCTATGATATTATTATCGTAGCAAATCAATATGCCACATTTCCATCCCTTGATCTCAAAAACCACATATTGATCGCCCGGCAAGATATTCGGATTAATAAACGGATGCAGCTTGCGGTACTTTGCCTTCAAGCCATTGCTATCCACGCAAACTTGCGCTTTATAGATACGATCCCCATCCCGCTCAAAGAATCCGGCCAGCAACGTGACACCAAACTCTTTGGCGATGGCGATCAAGGCTTGCGTACTCTCCCCCGTGGGGATCGGTTCGGCAATAGCCAACAATTCCTCGCGAGACAAGTCCTTGGCAAACGTATATCCACAAACCGAGCATTCGTGAAAAGCCACTACATCCGCTCCCTCTACCGACGCTTTCCGGCACATCTCCCGGATGACAGAAAGATTATACACTTTATCGTTATCCCGTGTCTCGAACTGCACGGTGGCGATTTTCAATGGTTTCATGATATTTTGATTTAATTGGTTTATATATTTTTCGACTAGATTCGCAAAGATAACAATAATATACTACTTTTGCGGGATAACTTTTTCTACCGATCATGAATATCAGACAAACACGACAAGAAGATCTGGCCGAGGTAATGGCTATGTACGATTATGCACGCAGATTCATGCAAGAACATGGCAACGGCAATCAATGGATCAATGGATATCCTTCCGAGGAATTGATCTCCAACGAGATCAAGGCCAGCCATAGTTTCGTATGCGAAAATGAGCAGGGCGAGTTAGTGGGGACCTTTTGTTACATCGAGGGAATCGACCCTACTTACCTAAAGATCTATGAAGGCGAATGGCTGAACGATGAGCCTTATGCCGTGATCCATCGCATGGCCTCCAACGGTAAACAGAAGGGGATCTCCACCGAATGCTTGAAATGGGCGTTCGCTCATTGCGATAATATCCGTATCGACACGCACCGGGATAATATCGTCATGCAGAATTTATTGAAAAAGCATGGGTTCAAGCAATGCGGTATCATTTACATCTCTAATGGCACGGAACGCATCGCTTTCCACAAAATAGTAAATGCAACAAATAAAGAATCATGAAACATCCTATTGACCTAGAACATTGGAACCGGAAAGAGCATTTCCTGTTTTTCGGTTCCATGGACGACCCTTTCTTTGGGCTGACCACCCAGATAGACGTGACCTCCATCTATAAAGAGGCGAAAGCGGATCATGCCTCTTTTTTCCTCTATTCCTTACATAAGATTATGACAGCCGTTAATGAGGTGGGAGAGTTCCGGTACCGGATCATCGACAACATCCCTGTCTGCTTTGACCGAATCCACGTGGGAACAACGATCGGGCGGGAAGACGGAACATTCGGCTTCGGCTTCATCGAATATACACCGGACAGGCAACTGTTCCTTCAAAACGCACAGAAAGAGATCGAACGTGTGCAAGCTCTCACCGGCCTTTGCAAAGATAGGGAATCAGACCGGCAAGACTTAGTCCGTTTCTCCCCGGTTCCATGGATCGCCTTCACGGAGATGAAACACGCTTCCTCTTTCCGTACAGGTGATTCTGCCACCCGCATCTCCACCGGAAAGCTGATCGAGCAGAACGGGCATCGGATGCTCCCTATCTCCGTAACGGCTCATCATGGCTTGATGGACGGCAGACATGTATCGATCCTCTTAGATCGTATAGCGGATAAAGGTTAAAGACTTAGATAACAAACACCCTCGCCCTTAGAAGATCGACCATTTGCTTTTTAAGGGCAGAGGCATTCAATGGCTTAGAGGCATAAGCATCGAATCCGCTATTCATGACCTGTTCCTCGTCCGACGCGAAAGCATAGGCGGTAACGGCAATGATGGGAATGACTTCGGAGAGCTTACGGATTTCCTTGGTCGCCTCATATCCGTTCATTTCCGGCATATTGATATCCATTAATACGATATGAGGCTCATATTCCTTAAACAGCTCCACCGCCTCCTTTCCGTTCCAAGCGTGTACGATTGTGTAATCATTCTTCAGTATAGTCTCGAAAAGCTTGAAATTGCCGGCGTTATCTTCAGCGATAAGTACCGTCAACTTATCTTTCTCAACCTTTATCTTCTCAAAAATGACATCCTCCCTCACAGGTTTCTCCGGCGCTTTGTAGGGGAAGGTAAACCAAAACGTACTACCCTTCCCGATCTCAGACTCAACGCCCATCTCTCCCCCTAGATGATCGACAATCATCCGGCAGATAGAAAGTCCCAAACCAGTTCCTTGGGCGAAAGAATCCAACTTCACGAATCGGTCAAATATCGCTTCTTGTTGTTCAACGGAGATCCCCCGGCCGGTATCAGAGACATAGAAGCGCAGCATCTTTTTATTTAGGCAAGAATAACCGTAGCTTATAGAGCCTTGGTCCGTAAATTTAATGGCGTTAGTCAAAAGGTTGATGATAACTTGCATCAACCGATTCTTAGCGATAGATACATAACAATCTTTCTCCTTACGCTCAAACACCAGACGGACATTTTCATTTACGACCCTTTTACTCATGGAACGTTCCAGATCGGACAATAAGGTATTGACATCCACGTCCGAATACACGAACTCCAAGGTCCCAGCCTCTATCTTAGACAAATCCAAGATATCGTTTATCAATTGGAGTAGCAACGCGTTATTATTCTCAATGATCTCGGCATATTCCTGTTTTTCCTCCAACACGTCTGTCTCGGCAAGGATATTGGAGAAACCTACGATAGCATTCAGCGGCGTACGTATCTCATGGCTCATATTAGCCAAGAAGGCCGATTTAAGGCGATTGGACTCCTCCGCCTTGTTTTTCGCCTCCAGTAATTCTCGCTCAACCTCTTTCCGGTCGGAAATGATCAAGGAAGAACCAACCAACGTGAGAGGTTTCCCGTTCTCATCCTTTTTCTCCACGGCGGCGCAAGCTTCCACCCACTCCAGCCCGTGCAATCCTTTATTCGGATTATAGATCCGGTATTCCTCCTTTATCTTATTCACCTTACCGAGGATAAGTGACTCATAAGCCTTCCTTACCTTTTCGCGGTCTTCCTTATAGATCTTGGAGAAATACTCGGTATCGGGAACCGTCAGCTGGTTCTCGTCAAATAGTCCGGAGAAATTCACGTTCACTGCCTTATTCACGTCACAAAGAATCGTATGCTGAACCAAGTCCCACTTCCAAGGAGTGACATTCGCCACGTCCAACGACATGGACAGTTTCTGGTTCACGGTGCGGAGCACTTGCTGCGTCTTCGCTAATTCCGAAACATCAACCATAAAAATATCCACACAACCCGGGGTATTCGCTGATATGATCAAAACATTGAAGTAACAGTCTGTCGGCTTGTAGTAATATTGTGTATTTATTTTTTTATTTTCCGAGAAAATAAGATGACAAACTTTTAAATACCGCGACATTTGCAACGGATGAATTTCCGAGCCTTTTTTCCCTATATAAGATTTGTCACACTTCAATAAAGCCTCCAATGCCGGATTTAGCTCTAAAATAACATAATCAGTGGGATACTCTTTTTCATCGAATAGGATACGTTGTTTCATATAGCAAATAGGCATACTATTGACCAATCTGCTATAATTTCGCATAAACATTATCTCTTTCTCCTGATACAATCGAATCCTATTCAATGACCGGATCCTCATGAACACAACAAAAGCAATAAATAAAAGAACACCGATCCCTGCGTTAACATAATCGCCATATTGTTCCCAAAACGTAGGAGGTCTCATATAGAATATCGTATCCGCAGGATAACCTGACGAAAACATCCCCCTATTTACCAAGACCGGATAGTTTAATACTGGATGGGGCTGATACGGAGTTATAATGGTATTGAATACTTCATTTCTCAAAAGTCCGTTAATCGTGTTAATAAGGGTATTGGAAATATTCGACGCAGGGAAGAAAAATCCTCCCGCCATACCATTCTCCACAATATCCATATCATTCAAGGTAAAGACAGGCAGATCCGTATACGAACTGATCATGCGGTAGGTATCCGAACTTAACACCTCTTTATTACCTTGTGTATGTAACAATATCCATGAGTAATATAATATGCCTGTCTGTTTGTCCGCATTTTGCAGAATATCTATCAATTCATCAGTCTGTATATCACCGGCAGTGACCAGTTCCAATTTGACATCCGGGAAATTATTGGTTATGGCTTTATGTATGGAATTCTGGTTTTGCGCACTAATATACCGCTTATCAGAAAGAAATAAAAGTCGACGCATATCCGGATTCGCTTGCTTCATAAGGGAAACTGTCTCCATGATATATTCCGGCACATAAATAATTGTCAATTCTCTCTCGGTCTCGACAATATCCGATAAGTTCTGTCGTTCTGGTTCAGGACAAGCTTTTTTGGAAAGATAATATTCCCGGGGAGCTAGATAGTCCTTCTCTACGCAAACCAAATAAGATAACTCCCCACCCCATTTCTCGTTGAGCCTGTCTTTTAACAAAGCGTATGAGCTATTACCTAGCAAAATGATTAATTTAGGGGCCTTCTTATATTTGTCCAATAAATATAAGGTAAAATCTTCCACGTCCTTCTCATTTTTCATCAGCATCACATCCATATGCTCCGTATAGGCATCAATATCCTCATTACCCGCTACCATACGTTCATAGATCGGAGTCGTAAAAATACGGCTCCAAGGCGTGGATTCCGTATAAGAATTAATAATAAGGATATAGTCCGCCTGTCCGTTATTTGATAGAGCCAAGCACTGGGATGAGATAAGTATCAACAAAATTGTTAGCAAAAAGATAGATTTATGGTAACCACCCTTTAATATCATGACCTCTTATTTATTTATACTACAAATCAAGAAAATGAGTCAAGCTTTATGCATATTACCCGGCTCTAATAAAGATCGTTCAAAGATACATAATAAATATTAACTACTACAGGATTAGGCACATAAATTACGCTACTATCCGTGAAATAGCTTTTCTATCGATCGATGAATTAAGCTTTCACTTACATCGAACCGGAATAACCATTCGATGTTTTCCTTATGAATCAGATCCATTAAATAAACATTAATTCTTTCCCAACACTTTTTAGCGAGAAGTTTTTGTTCCGATCGAAACGTTCTATGAACAGGACGAACGAACGGATCATTAAAAAATTATCACGATGGAAAGAGAAAGAGAACAAGGTTCTGACCGGCTTGACACGGAGGAACGCAAAGAGTTGAACGACTCTGATTTCGGATTACCCGAAGAACGGAAATATCCTATGCCTGACGCCACACACGTACGGGCGGCCGAATCCTATTTTCGATACGCTACCGATCAGCAAAAGCCGGAATTAGCTCATAATATCTTGAGAAAAGCCAAAGAGTTCGGGGTTGATGTCGAAAGTCCGACAATCTTAGAATGGGCAAATCGCTACTAATACCCATTCTGATCCGCTTATTCACCGATACACCGTATGTGTTGGGTGGCACATACGGTTATGGCAGGTTATTTACGTACCTGTAAAAAGCGCTTTGTCAAATATCTGCGAACCGGCTCGTCATAAAGTTTCAAACTAATGTAAGCCAATACTATACTTCCGATCACTAATGCCAACGCTTCCGGCCATGCTTCCGCAAATGTAAGGTTCTCCTTCTTCACCCACCCAAAATACAAGTATATAAGTGGATAATGTACCATATACAAAGGATAAGAGATATCTCCCAAGAATTTACAGATACGGGCGGAATGCTTATCGGTTGTTTTCCCGGAAGCCCCCAGATAAACAAGCATAGGGAATATTAGGATCGCACATACGGAATCATAGATACCGTTCATCCATAAAGCCTCGCCATTACCGACATATGGCATGGAGAGTAAAACGACGATCGCCAAGCTGCATATCCAAAAAGCTCCTTTGACAGGAATGGGCTTAAAAACGCGCGACATTAATAATCCGATAGAGAAAGAAAATAACACACGCAAGAAACCACCGATCAGATTGTATTCTTCCATCGTCCACCCCACACCCAGATGGCCCGCACCGGAAAAATTGAATATAGCGAACGAAGCCAATCCGATTCCCGCCAACACGACAAGCGCCGTAAGCGCCTTCGTTGACATCCGGCGAATAAACAACGCATACATAATATTCCCGATATACTCAAAGAACAAAGACCAACTAGGCCCATTCAAGGGATACATCTCTCCATTCCCGCGGATCTCAGGCCCGGAGCCGGGTACAGCCGGTATCAAAAAAAGGTTGATAAGCAAAGCTAGCATCACCATGGATATGGAGACCTGCGTACCATCCCACTTCTCACACCCTTGTATACAAAACGCGATAACTCCCAAAACAGCTCCAAGGACAACCATCGGATGCAAACGGATCAATCGACGTTTGATAAAATCCTTTGTCGTCATGGTTTTCCACCGGTCATCATAGGCATAACCAATCACGAATCCCGATAGGATAAAAAAGAAATCAACGGCTAAATACCCGTGATTAAATCGTTGGTCGATAGGACTCGTCGCAAAGGCTTCGAATACATGATAAAATATAACCATTAGCGCGGCGACACCTCTCAATCCATCAAGAAGGTCATAATGAGGTTTTGTGTCCGCAAATGCGGCCGCTGAGATTTTTGAGTTTGACATTAATTGTTTGAGCTTATTTTTGATATTACTATTACTTCTAATTTTCGCAAAATTACAAAAAGGCCCCATCATTCACGTTATTAGACAGTTCTTTTTTCATTAGTTACACATAAATAAGGTCGCAAAATACGAAGTCCCCAGCAAAGCTTACGCCTGCCGGAGACTTGTTTCTTTATCCGTACTCCATCCTCACGGAGGTACTTACGGACCTCTTAATTTATTACTTTAGTATTAATATTAATCCAACTCCCACCTGTTCATCCGTCACGGATTACTTGGGATCGAAACCCTCACGGGAATTGTTGATTATCTTATTTCATTATTCCTTTATTGAATATCCTTATTTTACAGCTACTTTCACTGTCTCGTTACCTACCGTTACGAATACTACACCAGCAGGGGCGGCGATAGTAGCGTTGTCGGAAGTAAGAACTGTCTCAGCAACTGTCTGGCCTAATACAGTACGAACGTAAGCAGTCTCGCCTGCGGCACCTTGGATAGTTACGACACCGTTACCGGCTACAACTACGATAGAGGATTCTTTTGCGTCGATAGATTCGTTGGCTGTCGGGACTTCTGTGCCGAGAGTGAATACCATTGCTTTTTCTTGATTTGTTGTTAGACCTAACATACCATTCAAAGCATATACATAAGCCGTCTTATAAACATCCCCTTCTTTGATCTTTCTTTGAGAAGAAACGAAATATTCGCCATCGCCCTCCGCAAGTGTGATATTAAATTTGAACGCATCCAATCGATCTGTTGATTTCACGCTCTTGTCATCGTTAAGCTCCTTAACAACCTTAACGGTCTCACCTTTCACGGTAGTAGTGATTGTATCAACACCCGTAAGGATAGCCGGGCGGAAGATAACCTTCGTCTCAGACTTGCCTGAACCTTCCAAATAATATTTCTCGTCCGTATATTGTTGCGCAGAACCTTCAACGAAATAATGCAAAGAATCTGTCGGATTGAACATGAACATTCTCTCAGCCGGTTTTTCCTCACCTTCAGCCACCTCAATACCCTTAGAGATATAGAATGACGGAGTCTTAGCCTTGCTATCCGCTGTATCCAACCAGAAGATCATGCTTTCAGCGGACAAGATGCCCTCGTTGAAGCCATTCTTATTCAACTGATAGTTGATAGAACCTAACATGTTGTCGAAAGAAGCGTGACGAGGCTTAGCGGCCAATGACGGGTTGAACGGATTAGCGTCCAAAACCTCAACGTTAGCGTAAGTCTTATTAATATCATCAGCAGATTGGTAACGATTGGCCGCATAAGTAATAGCCATAGAAGTAGTATTTACGCTAGCCATTTTTGCACTACTACCAGTTGAGCCATCATAGCTAAGCTTACCGTCTGTTACAGCGCTCACCGCAACTAAAGAATAACCACCAGCGGCATTCTTAACAACAGCGAACTCTGTAGCGGCATCAGCAGCCTTATCTCTAGACGCGGCATCGCCAAGATATTTAGCATCATCACCTTTAGCCTCCGTATAACGCAAGACATAAGTCGGAACAACCAATGTATCGCCATCAGCCTTCATGACAACCTCTCCCTTATCATTCAAATAAGCGAAAGCATTTGTGCTTATCACATAATCCTCAACACCTTGCAGAGATTTAGTAGAATGATCTTTCGCTCCCTTTATTCTTTCCGGATAAAGAACGATTAAATTCTCCTCTTTGGTTGAAGCCTTCATTGTTTTAGTAGCATTGTCATCAATAGCGTAAAGAGCTTTCTCTCCAAATAACGCGTCCTTACCATTGAATGTCATCTTAAAGCCTTCTGCGATCTGAGTATCCGTGAATACCTTATATCCGTCCGTACGAGTCGTAGCGATCGTGTTGAACTTAACGGAAGTATTGTTTGCTAAAGCTAACGCTGTTGTTACACCCTTATTTGCGGCGATTGTTACATCAGTGCCGTTGTACTTAGCGTTAACTACCTTATAGCCACCTTCAGCACCATTAGGTTGTAAACGTAATACTAAATCATCACCAGTCTCACGGTTTGTCAATGTAAATTCATATTTGCCGTTGAAGCCAGAAACGATCCATTGTGATACCGGCATAGTGAAATCTACGCTATTATAAGCGGCGACACTTAAGCTTGAACCATCAGCAGGATCTATTGTCAAATACTTATGGTACTCAGTTTGTGAATCAGCCTCATCATTCTCACTCTTGGTTGAGCTAGTGAAGTAGATATTAACCACATTCTCAATGTTCTTCTTCAACAATACTGAAGCGTCAAGGTAAGAGTTTTCACCTAGTTGAGGATGGATAGCGGAATATTTCGTTCCTGACATTAAAACAGAAGTAACATAAGTTTTCGTATCAGAAACAGATGGCTTAACAGCAGCTACGTAAACCTTCGTCGCAGCTGTTGTTTGATCTTTTTTCTTGTAATCAACAGTCAACGTCAATTTACCATCCTCATTCAATACGTCTTTCGCCGTAATCGTAAAGTTTGCGTTAGAGCAAGAGTCAGCGTTGGCCGTAGCAACCGATCCCTTCATCCAATACAAAGCATATCCCTCATTGTCTTGCTTACCATTGATGTCATAACGATTAGAGGGATCTAAAGCTAAGAATGTAATTTCTTGAGCCGCTGTCAAGATTGCGTCATTATCTGGAGTCTCTGCATTTACCGCACTAACAAATGCCTTAACTTTCTTCGAATCACCTTTCACGAAATAAGTACCGGCAGCCAACTTATTCTCATCAGAAGGTTGAGTTGCCACAACCTCATCCGTAAATGATACGGGAACAACCTTATCAAACAAATTTCCAACCAGTTCATTCGTTGTATAATCGAATGACAATGTTGTGCCATTTGAATTATAGTCATTCAAATAAGCGGCATCAATACCCTCTGAGCAAGAGAATGCTTTCAAGCCATTCTTTACTTCTTTTGTAGGTACAGTTACTGTATACAAACCTGAGAATTTCAACTTGCCCTCTGATACAGCGAACTTAGCATTCAACTCAGAAAGATTGTTGCCGGTAGCGGCAGTCAACGCATTACCGTCTTTATCGGTAACTACCTGATAAGCCACACCACCAACATTAGCCCACAACTCAAAAGAGTTAGATGAATAATTACGGATAGTAAATACGACTCCTGTAGTCACATCACCGTTAGCATCACCAAAAGAAATAACCTTCTTTTTGTCCTTCGTCGTAAGAACATCTGTAACCTTCAACAACGTATTCTCAGACGCACCTAGATAAAAGCTCATTCCATTAGCAAGAGCCGTCTTATTCTCGCTATAGGAAATTACGGTCTTAGTCGTAAGATCAGTAGCGGCATACGCAGCATTAAAAGCAGGTCCACCTAGCAGTAAACCAGCTGTTAACAAGGTAAAAATCCTTTTGTTCATAAATTCAAAATTTAATATTAATAATAGTGTTAATTAAAGTCCATCCCGTCGTTTAGCACCCTTGTTTTACCCGAAAACGACTAGTCTAAACGATCGTCTAGATCTTGCGTTTTTTAAGGGGGTAAAAAGAATGGTTCGTGAAAGGAATCGGCAGTTTCGTAACGGATAGCCTATTTGATTGATAAGAAAGAGGATAAGGGGTAAAAAAAATAGCTCAGAAGGGTTGCAAGTATCGAAGAAACGCGTACCTTTGCAAATGACTAAAAGAATCG
>OGXU01000293.1_pt1 | contig 30208 bp, 25 predicted proteins | sample 1576381 | NCBI WGS metagenome assembly OGXU01 (sample SAMEA3541544, study PRJEB24748) | human gut metagenome | biome: human gut; feature: human-associated habitat; material: faeces | place: China | collected 2012 | reverse complement strand
AAGAGGTAAAGAGATTTCTACTCCGCGTAAGATTGCCATCGGTATGCTTATCGCACCAGCCGGACACGGGCTGGATGCCCGTCAACACGCTGGAAAACGTGTACTCCCTGGAACCCGGGCAAGGCCTCTCCGCCAAGGAAATGGAACGTGTGCGCGGCGTAGACTGCTGCCTGTGGGCGGAACGCCTGCCGAACATTGAACGCGTCTTCTACCAGGCTTACCCGCGCGCCCTCGCTCTGGTGGAAACCGCATGGTCCCCCAAGGAGGTGAAAAACCTGAACCGCTTCAAGGACAAACTGGAATTCCACAAAAAATTCATGCAGGAAAAATGGGGCATCAGCCTCGAACGCCCGGAAAAGAAATAAGGACCGGACAGCAAGAGTCCCTTCCTGAAAGACGCAAACGCTGAAAAATAGGAGAACGTCTTTTGCCTTTCTAAAAGAAGAGAGGCATCGGGCACGAAGAACTCAACCTTGTTCAATGACAGGCTTCTGTGATCACAGAAGCCTGTTTTTATATGGTATCATGAGGTTCTCTTACCATCCCATTTCCAGGATTCCCTGGTTACCTATGCGCTTTCCATCCTTTTCAGGCAACAGATGGAAACGCGAAAAGAACTTGAGGAAAACAGGAAAATGCCCCCCAAGTGAAAAAAAGATTGCCAAGCCTCTCTTCTACCGTTACATTACCTCCGCTTTCCTATCCAAGACAATCTATCAACGGGCAGGTGTCAGAGTGGTCGAATGAGCACGCCTGGAAAGTGTGTGTACTGGCAACAGTACCGAGGGTTCGAATCCCTCCCTGTCCGCCATCAATTTTACGCCGCAATATATTCGTAATGAATATATTGCGGTTTTGTTTATAAGAGTGTGGGGAAGAAATGGGAAAAATATTGTTTTCTAATGATGATATGAAAAATAAATTGATGTAAAATATTTCATACTACGCTTTTATCATTATGCAAGATTCCATTGAAAATACAGTAAGTAATCTCACTAAGAAAATTGAGGAAGATATTTGTAAACTTCATCAATTAATAAAAGATAATAATCCGCTCCTATTTCTTGGATGTACTAGCTACGCAAGTATGTTTATTTCGCATGGAGAATGTGATCCTTCGTTCTTACCGAGGCATATAGTCTATCTCGCTAATCTTATATTACAATATACACCCCCAAAAAATTGGAATTTACCGCATGCGGAGCCTTCAACGATCCAAAGTGTTTTTGATTTAATGAAAGAGATTATGCAAAACTCATCAGTGTTGATTGCATTTTCTTCAAATCAAATTAATTTAACATCCTCAACTCATCAAATACTCTTTTCCCAAAAGCTACAAAATCTTCATATTACAGGGAAAGGTTATCATTGTTATAGAAAAGAAATATTTCTTTCAATTTCATCTGAATTGAAATTTTCTAATATAAATAAATCCCATGTGACAGGTAATCAGTTATCAAATTTTATTGATGATGTGGCGCTTCTATTTAAATCTAGGATAGAAAAATTAAAAAAAGAAATAAAAGAATTACAATTGATTAAAAATGACATAGAGAAATTTAAAGAGCTAGTAGAAATTCTACTCAATGGAGAATTTCAGACAGATGTATTTGATGTTACTTCACTTGAAGAAGTGTATCCAAATATTTTTAAAGACTTTTCTATTGATGTTTCTTCAATTTCACCCAAAATATTTAATCATATAGATGTAAGACCAGGCTCAGAACGACCATTTTTATTTAAACCTATTTTGAAAATTAATTCTAAATATTATTTATTTACTTATGCGAGTTTCGAAGACAATCTTTTTACTGTTTATCATGGGTATATAAGAAATATCAATGATAAATGGGCTGAAAAGTACAGAAAGGCACGTGATAATTATGTTGAATATCGATCTTTTGAAATTATTCGTGATGTCTTACAAGCATCCGCTACATCATGGAAAAACCTCTCCTACGAATATGAAGAAGCAGGAGATAAACGCATTGGAGAAACAGATGGCGTTGTATTTGTTGACGGTATTCTTTTTATTATTGAGGCTAAAGCTCACCAATTACGTCCTTCTTCTCAACGAGGTGCTCCCAAGAGCTTTCCTGAACAAATTGATAATATTATAGGAAAGGCGGATCAACAAGCTGAACGCTTTATTAATATACTGCGAACTCAAGGAGAAATAGATCTTTTTAATAATAAGGGAATTCATCAAGTCACTCTCCGTTCTAGGGAAGTTCATGATATTAAAAAAATCATTGTCACTTATGAAGACTTATCTCCACATTTGGCGCAACTACATTTATTGTATGAAACTGAATGGATTTCAGCATCAAATTGGCCTTGGGTAATTGCTATACACGATCTTATGGCGATTTGTCATATTATTACACATCCAGCTATTTTTCTGCTCTATCTTCAAAGAAGAATCGACCTGAATAAATATTCGGGTCTAAAATTTCATGATGAGATGGAAATTTTTGGTCATTTTATTTCTAAAGGATTATATTTTGAAAAAGAAAAAAAAGAGCAACCACGCAGAGAAATATTTATAGGTATGGCACAAGAACTTGATGTGTATTTTTCTGATATGACAAAATCTAACCCTCATTATCCCATACCCAAAAGACTACAGGCTTTCATAGAGAAATTAGCTCAGCAAAGACCCTTTCGCTGGCTTGAAACTAGCTGTAGTTTACTTTCCTTTGATGATGAAAATCTCAAAAAAATTGATGAAATGATTCTTCTATCAGAAATGTATTATCATCAACATCGTTTAATATTTAATACAATTATATGCAAAGAATCAAAAGAAGTAATTATCTTTGCATGTGTTCTCCACACACGTTTGGGGCTTTCAAACGTAATTGGTGGAATTAATTTAAGATCTAATAAATACCTTGGGCAGCAGATAAGGGTTCTTGTATGGCAACCGCCTTTTGAAATAGAACAAATTCTTATTTTCCATCTTCAAGGAGGAGAGAAGATTAATATTAATTCCATGTACCTAAATTCCTTATCAAGGTAATTCCTCCGTTACGTCACTCCATCTCTTCCACTCCTCTTCCTTCCTTCTACAGTCCATTTCCTTCTGTTCTTTCCTCCATTCGTACTCATGCCAATCCTCTATGCATTCTCCAAATTCATGGGGATCATCTGGATTAGGAATATAGCCCAATAACCTACTGACACTCGGATTTTCTTCTTGGATATTGTCTATCATTGATTGTTGACTTTCTCTATCCATATTTTTCTATTGCTCCAATACTTCATAAACATTTCCCTCTATCTTCCAGTGGTATTCCCTCAATATCCTGGAAAATCTCCATAGGAATTATTTTAGGATCAATTGGTCGTAATTATTTTTTGAAATTGCCTTCATACAAAATTGATTAACCTTGGGAATGCTTTCAAGGAATCAAACGGCAGGTATACTGGGTGAAATCTCTCTATATTCCTTTTCTTCCATTGAGTAAGATTGTTTTTATCATAACTGATTAATTTCCATGTATTTATATTTCTGAAAACCATTTTTGGATTATAAATGTCAGGGTATACTGTGTATACATTTAAACATCTCCATATATTTTATTTTACATTGAGTAAGACCAAAATATTCATAACTTTCTCATTGTAATATATTTTTAAATTTTATTCCTGTTTTGAAGGCGTTTCCATTCCCTTTATCCATCCAATGTTCAGGACAATTGAGGGTATCAGTATTCCTATAAATGCTATTGGGAGATGACGATAACTCGGCTATTTTATTCTAAATATCTCCAGAATCATTTGTGAGGATTTGCAGGCAACTTCCCTTACCAATTACCTTGTTTCCAGAATAATTCCCGTAGAAACCATTTTAGAATTAATTACCCTGTTATCCTTACAATTCCCGTGGTTTCGGTTGAAAACTCCAGGACAAGAAAATGTTTTTTGAAAATAGCTTCGTACAAGGCCATTGGATGGCAATTCTGAAAATGACCTCAAAAAATATTTTTGCCTTTCAAATGGTTCAATGGACTTTCCTCGTTTCTACTTTGATACATTTCCAAATGGAGAAAAAGTTTTCATTTCTGATATAGGGTTAAATTTGTTCGATGTTTGTAAGGAATAATCCGGTTCCACGAATATCTCTATTCACTTATTCTGGTGATATCAGTTTTAGGTTTTGTGTAGGCTTTATCGGCAATCCATTTTTTTGTTTCAGTCACCATTTCAGGGGTAACATTGAAATCGTAACGGGCATAGTCACCGATTTTAAATTGCCCGGTTTTGAAGAATCCCCATTTTTCGAAGAAGTCGGTCAGATCGGTTTTTGTGACGTCGCAGCATGCTCTGATGAATTCGAACTGGTACTTGATGGTGTCATTCCCGCCGTAATTTCCCGCGTTGTTGCGCAGATATTCCATCACGTCAGGGTAGAAGTCGGGATGTCCGTTTTTGGTAAAGTAGAGATGGAGCTGCCATAGGGGGACCAGCTTGTTGAAGACATCCTTTGATTGCAGGTAGGCGATTTTTCCGTCGATGATTTCCTTGCGCGCCTTGTCGTAGCTGCCCTGGCGCTTCAAACGGCTTTCGTTGCCTGTTTTGGCGGCGGCTTGCAATGAGAAGATATTGTTGCTGACTTCCGTCATGCCGCCCCAGGTCATCGGGCGCATTTGCATCACGTGGCCGACTTCGTGGGAGAAGCCCCAGCAGGCGTCGCCTTTGAGGACGTTTTCAGGATCGGTCACCATTCGCATCGTACCATTGTCTCCCAGGTAGGCTACTCCATCACCGTCGCGGAACATGTAGTAGTTGAAGTTCACGCGGGCAAAGACACGGTTTTTCGGGATTTTGCCGTATTTCTCAAGGCCCATCAGATGGTATTGGATGCCTATCAGCTTGTCGTAGGCGTGGATGAGTTCAGGGCCGCGCTCCCTGGTGAATTTTTTCAGGAATTCGACGGGGTAGGCAACCTGGATGTATTTTCCCCGGGCGTCCATGATCGGAGAGACGGCCTGGTCAAGCAGGCGTACCCAATCTGTGTTGGTGTCGCCCCGGGTAGTGTCGAAGTAGCCGTTGGCCTTGCCTGTCACGAAATGGACGGGGATTTTCGGCGCCGTGTCGGCATCGTTGCTGAAGTAGCTGATGTAGGCGTTGGCGGGCGTTTCTACATCAATGATGTTGATTCCTTCCTTGAGGGGAATCTGTTTTTTGTGCAGTCCCCAGCCGTTGGGATCCTTAGTCGGCTGTACTCCTTCGGCCGGCTTGCGCATCAGGTTCGGGAGCAGGAGGCTGATTTCACGCCCATCCGTCTTGCCGACCAGAATGACATGCTGGCCCTTCTCGAGATAGACGCCCGTCATGTTGTCGTATTTGCTGAATCCCTCTCCGATTCTGAGGTTTTTGCCCGTCTGGCGCGGTGAGGGGAGGGCCTGGTATTCGGCATACAGGTAGTCCGGCTTGTAGTTGCCTGCCAGGATTTTGCCCGCGAGTTCCTTCATCGCGTCAGACTGGAAGGCGGAAATGTCTTTAACATGCTGCTTCAAAGCCGTGCAGGAGGCATCCTTGAATAGCTGGAGGTCGTTGCCGATGCTTTCCGGAGTGTTGGCCGCAAGTACGGATGCGAGCGACAACAGGGGCAGGGAGAGGAATGAAATGATTCGGTTCATGATAACGTGGGAGTGGGTGATTCTATGATGTTACAAGTTACATTCTCCGTTTTCCTCTTCTTTCACCATTTCTCTTTTTACCGGCAAACGAAAAAATCAACCTGCTTCAACGGAAGACGGGGCGGGTTGATGAATGGGAACGCTCTCACGTTGTATAGCTGGTTTTCTTTGCGTATGGCGTGTTTTTTAAAGCTTCCATGTTTTACTCAATTGCCTTCCCATACTACGGTAGTCCTATGAGGGCGTTTGCGACTGTAACCCTTGAGCCATTTGATTGAGTCCTTCTGAAATTCTTCGACATCGGCATAGAATTTCTACCACGCGCCTCCCCTCAATATTCTCTTCCTGTCATCCGTCAGAATGGCTTTTATGTGCCATCCGTATTGCTGATAGAAGAACAGCATGTTGTTGTTCAGGATGAGGGCTGCCTGATCGAGGCGTTTCTCCATGTAGAGAAAGCGGAGGCAACGGATCCATAGGTTTCTATGAGCATTTACAGGTAGATTCTGCCTGTGTTTTTGGGGTTGCCCGCACAGAGAGAGTCCGGCACAGCCGGGAACCTTGCTTTCCACACCCATTCCTTGAAGCAAAGTCGCTCTTTTCGGAAGGATGGGAGCTGTTTTGAGTTGCTTGACTTGAGTGAACTCCTTTTCCAGTTTCAGAAACCATTTCCTGCGGTTTCCCGGATGCGGGTTTCCACTGCGAGAGGCATTAAAGTTATAGAAATGATCGACTTCTCACCCTCCTTTAAGAGTCTTATTCTTGAACGGAGAGGCTTCGATACTGTTTTAACAGAAGAGTAGCCTCCAACCGTTTTTCCAATTCCAGCTTCTGATGAAAGGGTCCTTCATTTTTCAAATCAGGTTATTGTTTTTGAGGGCTAACAAGCTTCTTTGGGTCAAGGCTACCTATTTTGCGCTGCTGGCTATTGTTACGGCTATTGCCTCCATTTACCTGGGCGAGTTTGTTCCGTTTGATATTTTTCAAAAGATCGGGGCCGATACGGTCGATACAATTTTGAATATCCTGGCTTCAAGCATGCTGGCGGTTACGACTTTTTCCTTAACCACGGTTGTTTCCGCTTATGCGGCGGCGACGTCGAGCGTGACGCCCAGGGCCACGAAACTGCTGATGGAGGATTCCACGGCCCAGAATGCTCTTTCCACGTTCATCGGTTCCTTCATTTTCAGTCTGATTGCGATTATTTTCCTGAATTCCGGCATGTATGACCAGCGGGGAAGGGTGGTTCTGTTTGTTGTCACCCTGGGGGTGATTGCCATTATTCTGGTCACGCTTATCCGGTGGATTGAGCATTTGTCCAGGCTTGGCCGGGTGGGAGAGACTTCCGAGCTGGTGGAGGTAGTAACGGAGCGGGCGTTGCTGGAACGTGCCCGGGAACCCTATCTGGGCGCCAATCCCCTCGTTGACAGGGAGCTTGATATTCCGGAAAATGCCGTTCCCGTCAGGAGTGATCAGACAGGCAATATTCAATATATTGATATTGAAAAGCTGGACCATCTTTCCAGGGATAGAGATCTTGATCTTTACGTCGTCTCGCTCCCGGGGGATTTCGTGTCCGTTACCTCGGGTCTGGTTTATGCTGACAAGCCTGTGTCAAATGAAACCCGGCGTGATTTGCTTGGAGCGTTTATCATCGGCCATGAGCGCAATTTTGAACAGGACCCCAGGTTTGGATTGTGCGTGCTTGCCGAGATTGCTGCCAGGGCCCTGTCTGCGGCCGTTAATGATTACGGAACGGGTATTGATATTATTAACCGGGGCGTGCGGCTGCTGACGAAGTATGCCCAGGAAGAACGCCGTCCCGGCGTGAAGCACGAGAGGATATGGGTGCCTCCGTTGACCGTCTCCAATTTGTTTTCGGATATTTTCAGCCCTATTCTGCGCGACGAAGGAGGGATTATGGCGATTGACATCAAGTTGTTGAAGGCTTTTGCCGCATTGCATGGCCTGGATAACGGGCAGTTCAAGGAGGAAGCCCGCAAGTATTCCCGCCAATGCTATGAACATGCATCCAGAACGGTAGTGCTGGATGAAGATAAGGAAGTCCTGAAAAAACTGGTCATTGATTAGCTTGCTTGTCTTCACGGTGAAAAAGAGAGGTTTTAGAAGTCCAGGTATGGTTGAATGGGCTGAATCTTATTAACGGTCCACAGTTTTCCGGATGGCCCAGGTTGCAAAAAGGCGTTATTTTCCGGGAGAATCCATGGGAGAGAAATCATCATGGTAAAACGGATGGTTGCCCGGAATTTCCATGTTCATCAATAGGGCAACTACGGAGGTCATGTCCGTTGAGTAATATTCAACATTTTCATGTAAAGTGATTTTTGGGCAGGAGGAAGTTTCATTCATTCCCCGGTTATTTTCTTCAGCATGTTGAATTTTCGATAGGTACCGGACCGTACATGACCATGATTCAGCGTATTGTCATGAAGGTAAGCACATGTTTTCGTACCGGAGTTCTTTTTTGCCTGTTGATGGCTGGCAGCCCTTATGGTTTGGCGGAGAAACCCGTTTTAACGGACTGGAATTACTTGCTGTCCTATGGGCAGTCGCTTTCCGTAGGGTGGACGGCCAAGCCGGTGGTGACGACGGAGCAGAAGAACGGCAATTTGATGTTCAAGGGCGGCGTCCGCCCTTTTGAGACCGGTAATGACCGGAGCGCCGTGATTCCCCTGGTAGAAGGCGTTTCACCTGACGGCGCCAGGGGAGAGACGCCCGTTTCCGGCGCTGCCGGGAATTTGGTGCGCCTGCTGAAAAAGCGCGCCTCCGGTAAGGCGTCCAACGTCCGGTTTCTGTGCTCTGCTGACGGAGTGGGAGGTGTCAGCATCGGCGTTCTTTCCAAAGGCAAGGCTCCCTACCAGCGCATTCTGGATGATTTGACGGCGGGGCGCGAGCTCGCCTCCAAGGCCGGCAAGTCATTTTCCATGCCGTGTTTCCTGTGGACGCAGGGGGAAACCGACCAGCAGGACAGGAAAACCGGGGAATGGTACAAGGAGAAGATGCGCGCGCTGATTCAGGATATTGACGCGGACGCCAAGGCCGTCACCGGACAAAAGAATGACGTGCTGTGCTTCGGGTACCAGGTTTCTTCCCACCTCAATTATTTTGCCCAGAATCCCACGGATTATCCCGCGATTGCCGTGGCCCAGCTGGATCTGGCCCTGGAGAAGGACAGCCGGTACATCATGACCACGCCTATGTATCATTTCACCTATAGCGACGGGGTGCATTTGACCGCTCCCATGTCCCGGCTTTACGGGGAGTATGCCGGATACGTCATGTACAAGGTGCTGGTGGAGGGCGTGCATTGGAAGCCCATCCATCCCGTCGCCCATGCAGTTGGCAGGAAGGGGAAGGATTGGATGAAACGGAACGGGGAGCCGGCGGCTTCGGTCACACAGGAAAAAAATGAAAAGGATACTATTATTCTCGTTGTTAAGTACTTTGCTGCTTACTTCCTGCATGGCTGTGCAAGTGGTGGGGAGTGTAGCAGGAGGTGCGGTTATGGTGTCGGGATATGCTCTTGGCGCGAATGCAGTTACAAAGAAGGTTAAGAAAAAGAAGGATAAAAAGAAAAAAGTTCAGAAGGAAGAAGTTTTGGCTTCTCAATTAACAGAGGAGCAACAGCGTAAGTATGACTATTTTTTTCTGGAAGCCATGCGGATGAAAGAAAAGAAAGAGTATGACGCGGCTTTCGGGTTGTTGGAACATTGTCTGGACATTCACCCGAATGCTTCTTCTGCGCTTTACGAAATATCCCAGTATTATATGTTTCTCCGTCAAGTGCCGCAAGGGCAGGCAGCCTTGGAAAAGGCTGTGACTTATGCACCTGATAATTACTGGTATAGTCAAGGGCTGGTGAGTCTGTATCAACAACAGAATGAGTTGGATAAAGCTGTTACGTTGCTTGAAGAAATGGTAACCCGTTTCCCGACCAAGCAAGATCCTCTGTTCAATCTTCTCGATATCTATGGACGACAGGAGAAGTACAGTGATGTAATTTCTACACTGAACCGGCTGGAAAAACGCTTAGGTAAGAATGAACAGTTGTCGATGGAGAAATTCCGTATTTATCTTCAGATGAAGGATGACAAGAAGGCTTTTCAGGAAATAGAGAGTCTTGTCAATGAATATCCGGCAGATATGCGTTATCAGGTGATACTGGGGGATGTATATCTTCAAAATGGAAAAAAAGAGGAAGCATATGAGGCTTATCAGAAGGTATTGTCAGTAGAACCGGATAATCCAATGGCTCTCTTTTCAATGGCATCTTATTATGAACAGACGGGTCAGAAGGAACTATACCAGCAACAACTCGATACGTTATTGCTGAATAAGAAAGTTACTCCGGATACAAAAATCAGTGTCATGCGTCAGGTGATTGTGGAGAATGAACAATCATCGGTAAAAGATAGTACGGAAGTGATCGCCTTGTTTGACCGGATGATGGAACAAGATCTGGATGATCCGCAGGTTCCGATGCTTTATGCACAATATCTGTTGTCGAAAAGTATGGAAGCAGAGGCGGTGCCGGTACTGGAACAGGTTGTTGATTTGGATCCGACTAATAAAGCTGCCCGTCTTATGCTGATAAGTGCGGCGATAAAGAAGGAAGACTATAAACAGATTATAAAAGTCTGCGAACCGGGTATTGAGGCTACTCCGGATGCATTGGATTTCTATTATTATCTAGCCATTGCCTATCATCAGGCAGAACAGCCGGACAGTGTGTTGAGCGTTTGTACCAAGGCGCTGGAACGTGTGACGACTGACACGCGGAAAGAAATAGTCTCGAATTTCTACTCAATTATGGGGGATATCTATCATACCAAGAAACAAATGAAGGAAGCATACGCAGCCTATGATTCGGCTTTAGTGTATAATCCGTCCAATATTGGTACATTGAATAATTATGCTTATTATTTGTCCGTGGAACGCCGCGATCTGGATAAGGCGGAAGAAATGAGTTACAAGACGGTGAAGGCCGAACCTAACAATGCCACTTATCTCGACACATACGCTTGGATTCTTTTTGAGAAGGGCAACTATGCAGAAGCTCGTATCTACATTGATAATGCAATGAAGAGTGACGAAGAAAAGAGTGATGTGGTTGTGGAACACTGCGGTGATATCTATTTTATGACCGGTGATGTGGAAGGTGCACTGAAATACTGGAAGAAAGCATTGGAAATGGGTAGTGAATCGAAAACACTGAAAGAGAAAATAGAAAAGAAGAAATATATTGCAGAATGAAAAGAATAGTTTTTCTATTGTTGGTTGTAGTTGTGCTGGCCGGGTGTAAGAGCTCGAAGCATTTGGCGACTTCGGAGAAGAATGTTCAGGTGTCCAGCTATCTGACTTCCAAACTTCAATTGACTATTCCCGGTAAAAAGGGGGGAAGTATGTCTGTTGGGGGAACTATGAAGATGAAAACCCATGAGCGGGTACAAATATCCTTATTAATGCCTATCTTGCGTACGGAAGTAGCGCGTGTGGAAGTTACTCCTGACGGTGTGCTATTGGTAGACCGGATGAACAAACGTTTTGTCCGTGCCACCAAAGATGAATTGAAGGGCATGCTGCCGAAGAATGCAGAATTTTCCCGTCTGGAGAAGATATTGTTGGATGCCTCTTTGCCCGGTGGGAAGACGGAATTGTCCGGAAAAGATATAGGCATTCCCTCGTTGGAAAAGGCTAAAGTCCAACTTTATGAGTTCTCGACAAAAGAATTTTCAATGACTCCTACGGAACTTACTTCTAAATATCGGCAAGTTCCCTTGGAAGAATTAGTAAAAATGCTGGTAGCTTTCTTATGATGAAACATTTCTTTGTAATTCTGATTGGTTGCCTATGGTTGGCAATTCCTCTTTTCGCTCAGTCGAACAAGCTGATTCGTGAGTTGGAAAGCAAACGTGGTGCGCTGCAAAAGCAGATCTCCGAGACGGAATCAATCTTGAAGGATACAAAGAAAGATGTGGGTAGTCAGTTGAATAGTCTGGCGGTATTGACCGGCCAGATCGAGGAGCGGAAACGTTATATCATTGCTATCAATAATGACGTGGAAGCGATAGAACGTGAACTGACTTCCTTGCAACGTCAGTTGAACGGTTTGCAAAAGGATTTGAAGGATAAGAAGAAAAAGTATGAGGCTTCTGTCCAATACTTGTATAAGAACAAGTCGATTGAAGAAAAACTGATGTTTATTTTCTCTGCCAAGAATCTCGGGCAGACTTACCGCCGTATGCGCTATGTTCGTGAATATGCTACTTATCAACGGTTGCAAGGTGAGGAAATCCTGAAGAAACAGGAACAGATACGGAAGAAAAAGGTGGAACGGGAACAGGTGAAAGCCGCTAAAGAGAGTCTGTTGAAAGAGCGTGAAGGCGAGAAGACCAAACTGGAAGCGCAGGAGAAGGAAAAACGTACGCTTGTGGCCAATCTGCAAAAGAAACAGAGAGGGTTGCAAGGTGAGATCAATAAGAAACGGAGAGAAGCTAACCAATTGAATGCCCGCATTGACAAGTTGATTGCAGAAGAAATAGAACGTGCCCGCAAGCGTGCCGAGGAAGAAGCCCGACGCGAGGCTGCCGCCCGTAAGAAAGCGGAGGGTAAAGAAAGTCAAACTGCCGGAACCGGAACAACCGTTAAAACGAACTCGAAGCCTCTGGAAACTTATACAATGAGTAAAGCCGACCGGGAATTGTCCGGCAATTTTGCCGCCAATCGGGGAAAACTTCCTATGCCTATATCCGGTGCTTATATTATCACCAGCCATTATGGACAATATGCTGTGGAAGGTCTTCGTAATGTGAAACTGGATAATAAAGGTATTGATATCCAAGGAAAGCCGGGAGCACAGGCACGTGCTATCTTTGACGGAAAAGTCGCAGCAGTATTCCAGTTGAATGGATTATTTAATGTGCTAATCCGCCATGGCAACTATATTTCCGTTTACTGTAACTTATCATCGGCTTCTGTAAAGTCCGGCGACATGGTGAAGACCAAGCAATCTATCGGACAAGTTTTCTCTGACGGCACTGATAATGGAAGAACGGTATTGCACTTCCAGTTACGCCGGGAGAAAGAGAAACTGAATCCGGAACCTTGGCTGAACCGATAGTCAAACAATGTAAGGCATACGTATACAAGAAATATGTCAAAACTAAATCTTTTCTAGGTAAGTTATTGCAAATGAAGGGCGTATTTGGCATCTTTTTTCTAATGTATTATCCTAAAAGTTGAATTAATGATTAATTTTTATCCTTTATTGAACAATTTGTTTTAAAAAAACAATTAGTTTTTTCTCATCTTTGTAGAATGAATTTTAGATTTCTTTTGGTAAGTCTGTTTAATAGTAATTAATTAATAAAACACCATGAAAAAGTTATGTGTATGGGCAGTTGCCGCCCTTTTAATGGCAGCTTGTACACCGAAAGCCGAGAAAGCTACGGATTCCGGTCTATTACAGAGTAATTTCCGTACGGAAGTGGACGGAAAGAAAACCGATCTCTACATTCTGCGCAACAAGAACAATATGGAAGTTTGCATCACGAACTTTGGCGGACGCATTGTTTCTGTCATGGTTCCCGATAAGGACGGACAGATGCGTGATGTAGTTCTTGGTTTCGATTCCATTCAGGATTATATCAGCAAACCTTCCGACTTCGGTGCAAGCATCGGACGTTATGCTAACCGTATCAATCAGGGTAAGTTTACGTTGGACGGCGTAGAATATCAGCTTCCCCGTAATAACTACGGCCATTGCCTGCACGGAGGTCCGCAAGGGTTCCAGTATCGGGTGTATGACGCCGTACAATTGAATCCGCAGGAATTGCAACTGACTTATGTGGCAAAAGATGGTGAAGAAGGTTTTCCGGGAAACATTACTTGTAAAGTGCTGATGAAACTGACTGACGACAATGCAATCGATATTCAGTATGAAGCGGAGACGGATAAACCGACTATTGTCAATATGACCAACCACTCTTATTTTAATCTGGATGGCGATGCGGGCAGCAACGCAGAGCATCTGCTGACTATTGATGCAGATTATTATACTCCGGTGGACAGTACCTTTATGACTACCGGTGAAATAGTTCCGGTAGAAGATACTCCAATGGATTTCCGTACACCAATGCCGGTGGGAGAACGTATCAACGATTTCGACTTTGTGCAACTGAAGAACGGTAATGGTTATGATCATAACTGGGTATTGAATGCCAAAGGCGATATTAACCGTAGGGCTGCTTCATTGAAATCTCAGAAAACAGGTATTGTATTGGATGTATATACCAATGAACCGGGAGTTCAGGTATATGCCGGAAACTTCCTTGATGGTTCGCTGACCGGAAAGAAAGGTATTACCTATAATCAACGTGCTTCCGTATGTCTTGAAACACAGAAATATCCGGATACTCCGAACAAGCCTGAATGGCCTTCGGCTGTTCTGCGTCCGGGCGAGAAATACATGAGCCAGTGTATTTTTAAATTCTCGGTGGACAAGTAATACAGATTAGTTCCGAGCGTTTCGTTATAGGGGTATTTGTAATAACAGAAATAATCCCGTTAAATGTGAGCAGTCAATATCTGATGTTTTAGATATTGACTGCTTAATAATAATATAAAAGAGTATGGAAGATCTGATAAATGCACGTTGCGGCTGGGCCGGAACAGATGAATTATACATAAAATACCATGACGAAGAATGGGGCCAACCCGTTACTGATGACAGAACTCTATTTGAGTTCTTGGAACTCGAAAGTGCTCAGGCAGGACTATCCTGGATTACTATCCTTCGAAAGCGTGAAGGATACCGGGAAGCCTTTCATCATTTTGATGTGGAGAAAGTAGCACAAATGACACAGGAAGATATCGAACGGTTAATGCAATATGATGGAATCGTCAAAAATCGGTTGAAGATCAATAGTACAATCAATAATGCAAAACTATTTATAGCTATTCAGAAAGAGTACGGTAGTTTCTACAAATACACCTTATCATTCTTCCCCAAACAACGGGCTATCGTCAATAATTTTAAAACTTTAAGTCAGGTTCCGGCTACATCTCCCGAATCGGACGCTATGAGCAAAGACATGAGAAAGCGAGGCTTCAAGTTTTTTGGATCAACTATTTGTTATGCTTTTTTGCAGGCTGCCGGTTTTGTGAATGATCATTTGGAAGATTGTTTCTGTAAAGCTGTTCGATAAAAAAAAGCGAGGGGATAACCTAATGTGTAACATGCTTTAAAAGCGATGAAGGTGCAATTATCTCGTTTGATAATACATCTTTTTTATCTTGTGAAAAAGAATATTGATGATGATTGACTATGTGAATATTCTTTTCGCTATATTTGTAATTCAAGAGCACAAGATAAAGTAAGTAATGAAATTTTCGACTTATTCTTTTAAACAGTTACTGTCAGGAGGTTTGCTTTGTTGTTTGATTCTGTTGGCAGCTTATATATTTCAGGCATTTTTTCCTGGAATGTATGTTGATGCATTCTCATCTTCTATGCATCTATTGATGTGGTTGACTCTCTTTGTGGGGGCATTACTGTGGACATTTCATGAGAAGGGAGAAACCTTTGGCATTTCTGAGGTGATAGATTGGCAGTTCATTGCAGCTTTTATTTTGATTACAGCAGATGAAATTTATATGATTATGCCGAGAGAAATCCATATGGAAATAGCACCGGTATTATCTGAGTATACTATTCCTGTGTTAGCCGTTATTGGTATAATGGTAGCCGCTACAATAAAAGTCTCTATTACACTGTATCATAAATTGGCGGACGAACGTCGGCAGGCTATTCTTCAAGCTCAAAAAATACAGCAATTGCTAGATTCTCCTCCACCAGAACAGAAAGGAATTTCTTTCTTGCGTAAGCTCGTAGAGAATCAATCTATTGCTCAATTCTCGGCCAAAGACTATCTTTTGCTGGTGGAAGGATGCCAAATTGTTGATCCTGAGTTTTTTAATTGGCTTAAGAAGCAGGATTTCCAACTTCCACCGCGAGATATTGTATTATGTGTGTTGATTCGGATGTATAAGAAGAAAGAGGAAATATTATCCATATTTTGTATTACTGATGGGACTTATCGTACGATGAGGTCTCGTGCTCGAAAGCGTTTAGGGCTTGGCGACAAGGATTTGGACATTTTTCTTCAAAAGGAATTAAAATAATAACTTTTGTAAAGTACCTGCCAATCGTATAAATGTGTCAATAATAGTCAAACTCCCACCCATGATGATGTAATAGAACCACACTCTTTTATTAGAGTATGGTTCTTGTGGGAATATACTGATTGCTCCTATTACAAGTGTTATACGTGCGAGAAGTTCAAAGAAGATAATTAGGAAATCTTGAAATGTGTAGTTTAAGTTGTCAATAAAGCAATCTAAATAACACATTGCAATGCTGGTAAGCCACATTACATTATTCAAGACTATATATATAATTATTTTTTTATACATTCTTCGTATACTCTGTCAGATGTTCTTTTACTTCTTTCATACTTAGCTAATGCTTGTGTATAACAATAATTTGTAGAAGACTCTTGTCTACATTTTATGATAGCATTATCATAATCTGCTTTTGCTTGTGCATACGCTATCTGTTTATTTGTTTCGCAACTATTAGCATTACCTTCTGTTCGTGTCTTTATAAGTGTTTTTCCTGTAAATTCACGACTTTCAGCATACTGCATGAATAGTAACATACGTTCATCCTCGCTTAGTTTGGAGAACCCAGTGTGCAAAAGTAAGTTTTCCTTGGCTTCATTCATCTGTTGGAGTTCTTTTTCTAAATTTGCTTTTCCGATAAACTCTTCCATATAATCATCATCGTTTAAATTTTCCATGAGTTTGTTATACTCTTCTGCGCTCAAGGTTGAAGTGTAAGCTTGAAACTTATCTGATAGAAGTTCACTGTTCCTTTCAAATTCCCAAAATTCATCAGAAGTTGCTATGGTATCAATAAGGAGTTTTGTATCATACATTTGCTCATCATTATAATCATTCGAATTACAACTATTGAAAAAAGTTGTTGCAAGTACAACACAGACAATGGCTGTTACATGGAGGCTAATTTTTTTCTTTGGGTTAATCATATCCGTTCGATTTAGTTTGTTGTGGGTACAAAGTAACGAAAAATAGTTTTGTTTTAAAGATAATATTTGCATAAAAAATAGTTTATCTAGTTAGGTCTTGATTTAATGCATATTTGTAATGTTACAATATAGGGTTATCTAATCTTTTCTGTGATTATAAGTGTTTGAAAATTAATGGTATAGTATTGAAAGGGATGTAACAATTACTTGTATAAGATTTATTTTCAGTTTATCTTTGGGAAAACTTTGATACACCTCTGAATATGAGAAAAAGACTTGAAGAATCGTTTCTATTTTTTTTATTTACTATAATTATTTGCTTGCTTTTATTTAATTGCAATGAGCATATATACAAGATATATAGTAATCAGTCGTTTGAAGATATTTGCTCTATTGCATATAAAAATGAAAAGGCATTTTGTATAGTCTTAGTAGATTCTACTCAAGAGTTGTCTCAAAGGTATTGTCTAAACTTGAAGAATAAAGGTTTTGTAGATACAAGTAAAGCTATTTATAATATTGCAGATGTTAACGTTTCTTCAAATGCTTGGTATATGAAATGGCTTTGTCCTCTATCACTACCTTTGACATGTGTGTTTTCAGATACTGGGACACTCATTGATTTAATTCCTGGAGCAACTAAAGAAACTTTTTTATATACAACCGAGGCGATTTCTGATATGAAAATAACTAATTATCATTATCCTAACCGCTTTAAAATTCCTAAATATAATGTTATCCATTTGTTGAATCAAGTTTTGAAGTGTAAAATGGATTTGAATCAAGGTATATATATTCCAACTGCATTAAATAACTCAATTGATTCATTGGTATATCCATATTCTGTTTATTTGGGTATGGTTGGGGAACTAATGGATAATGATACTATTGAAACTAAAACATTAGCGAATTTGATGATGAAATTGGAGAATCCTTATTATTTAGAATTGTTTAAAAATGAGTTTATTACTGCTAAAAAAGTTTTGAATCCAAATTTTAAAATAGATGATGAACCTAATATTAGAGTAAATAGTGAGGTAGTCTCTCTTTCAGATTGTGCAGTTAGTGAAGATAATGTTTTTGTGATCTCTATTTATAATGATGGGAAATATCCTTTAAAGGTGTCTAGGATTTTTACAAGTTGCTCTTGCTTGAATCTATTAGACCACACTGATGAATTTGTTGTTTCTCCTAATGATTCGGCAATGGTTAGTTTTAATTTTAAGTCGGAAGAGTCTGGAGAAGTAATTAGAGACGTTTTTATAACTTCTAATGCGATAAATAAGCCTATTCTGTATGTGAAAATATTAGCCAGTATATATTGATTATTAATTTAAAAGAACCAAAGATGATGAAGAACTTAATTTTTATTGTATTTAGTATTGCTTTGCTTACGCAAAGTTGTTCGCAAAGTGATGATTTTATAGATAAACAGTCTGTTTTTGAAGAAGAAATTGTAGAGGAGGAAATTGATTTTCCTAAACAGGTTGAGGCTTATGGGAAAGCTGTGGCTAAAGAAATTGAAATTACGGTAGCGAAACTGAATGATTTAAATATGGATTATTCGGAAGTCGTTGATTTTAAGGATTTTCGTAAGAAATTTTATGAAGATTGGTATAATGCAAGTCCTACAATGGCAAGAAGTCGTGCTACCGGAAAGATTCAGTCAATTGAGATGATGAGTGCGACTGAATTTATGGAAAGGTATAATTCGTTGACGGATATTCAGCTGGAGTTTATTCACAAAATTATTGGTGAGTGTGAGAAAAGTAGATCTTCTCAAGACTTATTGGCTAGGTTGGTCGCTCTAAATAAAGAAATTCATGCACAAGTCCCAGAAATAGAACAAGAAAGATTGTTGAATGTTATTGCTGTGTTATACTATGGAGGACAAAAAATAGTTTATCTTGAGCACCAAGGTTTAATGTTAAGGACTCCATATAATAATATAAAATTATCGAAGGTTAAAACAAGAGGACCTGAGGATGGAGGAAATATAGGAGAATGGTGTCGCAAAATTACAGCGACAGTTTGGACGATTGCTATTGGTGAACCGACGCCTTTCGGCGAAATTGTGGCCTCTGTTGCTACTGTTTTTACTGCGGCAGGATTCATTTATGAGGTTATTTTGTGTAAAGAAAATGAGGGAAACAGCGATATGGATTTTTGCATGGAAAAGTACGTGGGCTGTACGGGTACTAGTTATGGTGACCCTAATACTGGAGGGTGGGGATATACAATGTGTCAACGATGTTTTGACTATTGTGTAGCACAAGGTGTTTGGAGTTGCCCTCGTCCAATATAACAAGAAATAGTAGGTTATGATAGGATTTGAAATATATATTAACGATGAGAAGCCTATAATAATGGCTTCAGATCATGTTGTATCTGTAATACTCGGGTATGGTTATCCTTTGGGTTCTACTATTAGTTTGATCGGTCGTGATTGTTCTAACGATCTTACTTGGCTTAAAGGTAAGCCGGAGATTGGTGATAAGATAATAATAAAAGTTATTGAAACAGATGAGGTGTCACCATGTAAAAAGACGAAATGTGACAGGGAATGGATGATACAACAGTATGAACAACTCAAAATTAAACTTCAAGAGAAAGGACTTATATAGGATGAAAGGAATTATTGTAAAATATAAAGATATAGTATGCAAAGCTGGTATTCCTCACTGCGGGACACTTTTCACCGCTGACATTACTTGGCATAGTGGCGCATATTGGAGTGTTGGAGGTTTGAAAATGCCTGAAGAAGTACACTTTATATGGAATGGCAGCATATTAGAGGTGGGAGATGTAATAGAAGTGGAAGTAGCCGAATTTGATGAGGCTTCAGCACCTGTTTCAGAAGAAAAACACAGTTCTCTGATAGAAAAGATGTCGGAGAGAGTAGAAGATTATTCAAAAGATTTAGAACTTTATTATCAGTTGAAAAAAATATTGGAGGATGAGAATCTGATAGAAGTGGTTGATGATTGATTTGGACGTTTTCTTCAAAAGGAATTAAAATAATAACTTTTGTAAAGTACCTGCCAATCGTATAAATGTGTCAATAATAGTCAAACTCCCACCCATGATGATGTAATAGAACCACACTCTTTTATTAGAGTATGGTTCTTGTGGGAATATACTGATTGCTCCTATTACAAGTGTTATACGTGCGAGAAGTTCAAAGAAGATAATTAGGAAATCTTGAAATGTGTAGTTTAAGTTGTCAATAAAGCAATCTAAATAACACATTGCAATGCTGGTAAGCCACATTACATTATTCAAGACTATATATATAATTATTTTTTTATACATTCTTCGTATACTCTGTCAGATGTTCTTTTACTTCTTTCATACTTAGCTAATGCTTGTGTATAACAATAATTTGTAGAAGACTCTTGTCTACATTTTATGATAGCATTATCATAATCTGCTTTTGCTTGTGCATACGCTATCTGTTTATTTGTTTCGCAACTATTAGCATTACCTTCTGTTCGTGTCTTTATAAGTGTTTTTCCTGTAAATTCACGACTTTCAGCATACTGCATGAATAGTAACATACGTTCATCCTCGCTTAGTTTGGAGAACCCAGTGTGCAAAAGTAAGTTTTCCTTGGCTTCATTCATCTGTTGGAGTTCTTTTTCTAAATTTGCTTTTCCGATAAACTCTTCCATATAATCATCATCGTTTAAATTTTCCATGAGTTTGTTATACTCTTCTGCGCTCAAGGTTGAAGTGTAAGCTTGAAACTTATCTGATAGAAGTTCACTGTTCCTTTCAAATTCCCAAAATTCATCAGAAGTTGCTATGGTATCAATAAGGAGTTTTGTATCATACATTTGCTCATCATTATAATCATTCGAATTACAACTATTGAAAAAAGTTGTTGCAAGTACAACACAGACAATGGCTGTTACATGGAGGCTAATTTTTTTCTTTGGGTTAATCATATCCGTTCGATTTAGTTTGTTGTGGGTACAAAGTAACGAAAAATAGTTTTGTTTTAAAGATAATATTTGCATAAAAAATAGTTTATCTAGTTAGGTCTTGATTTAATGCATATTTGTAATGTTACAATATAGGGTTATCTAATCTTTTCTGTGATTATAAGTGTTTGAAAATTAATGGTATAGTATTGAAAGGGATGTAACAATTACTTGTATAAGATTTATTTTCAGTTTATCTTTGGGAAAACTTTGATACACCTCTGAATATGAGAAAAAGACTTGAAGAATCGTTTCTATTTTTTTTATTTACTATAATTATTTGCTTGCTTTTATTTAATTGCAATGAGCATATATACAAGATATATAGTAATCAGTCGTTTGAAGATATTTGCTCTATTGCATATAAAAATGAAAAGGCATTTTGTATAGTCTTAGTAGATTCTACTCAAGAGTTGTCTCAAAGGTATTGTCTAAACTTGAAGAATAAAGGTTTTGTAGATACAAGTAAAGCTATTTATAATATTGCAGATGTTAACGTTTCTTCAAATGCTTGGTATATGAAATGGCTTTGTCCTCTATCACTACCTTTGACATGTGTGTTTTCAGATACTGGGACACTCATTGATTTAATTCCTGGAGCAACTAAAGAAACTTTTTTATATACAACCGAGGCGATTTCTGATATGAAAATAACTAATTATCATTATCCTAACCGCTTTAAAATTCCTAAATATAATGCTATCCATTTGTTGAATCAAGTTTTGAAGTGTAAAATGGATTTGAATCGTGGTATGTGCGAGTCAGCAAAGTAGTAATACAAGTTATTGTAATAGAAAATATAATGAATGTATGGAGGGGAAAGAACATAGTGGACTAAATTCTGGTGGTTGGGGGTATTCCGAATGTAGGCGCTGTCATGAATACTGTTTAGCCCAAGGAGGAATATGGGATTGTCCTCGTCCTCACTAAAAAAAATTATGATAGGATTTGAAATAAGAATTAATAACCGGGAGCCTGTGATTATTACATCCTATGATGTAGCGTTTGTAATGGTGAACTGTAACTATTCATTTGACGATAACATTTATATAGGAGGGACAGACACTTTGAGCAGGCTTGTTTGGGTCGATGAGAACTTAAAAATAGGCGATAAGGTTGTAATAAAAGTAGTTGAAATATCAAAAGTGTCTCCTCCTATGAAAGTAATCTATGATAAAGATAAAATGAAAATAAAATATGAACAACTAAAAGTTGAACTTAAAGTAAAAGGGCTTATATAATTTGTATGAAAGGACTTATTGTAAAATCTAAAGATAAAACATGCAAGGCGGGCATTCCTCAGTGTGGAGTAGGGATCGTTGCTAATATTACTTGGCATAGTGGTCTGACTTGGACTCTTAGTGGTTTAAAAATGCCTGAAGAAATACATTTGGTATGGAACGGAGGTATGTTGGAAATAGGAGATGTAGTAGAAGTGGAAATTGCAGAGTTTGATGAAGCCTCAACTCCTGTTGCGGAAGATAAACACTGTTGCTTAATGGAAGAACAATCAGATAGTGTAGATGAATCGAAAGATTTAGAACATAAATTAAATCTTTATTATCGGTTGAAAAAAATATTGGAGGATGAGAATTTGATAGAAGTGGTTGATGATTGATTTTGATCGTTTTTGGTCAAAAGGTGATAGAAGCGTTTGTAAAATACAAAGATGATCTTTTAGAATAATTTGTTTTTGTAGCTGAGTTACACATCGTTTGATTCAGCTACATTACATACTATAAAACCTTTGAAATATGAAATTATATTTTATTCTTTTGTCATTCCTTTTTGTAGGTGTTTGTCATGCTCAAAAGGTAACTCGTATTAATAGTAATAAGATTGCCGTAGAAGGCGACACGATTATATATTTTGATGCAGAGCAAAGACCTATAACAGAACAGGCGCATTCCGACTCTTTAGAAACGGGTAAATACATCATTTCTATCAAGGGAACGGATGAAATAACGGAAATTCACTTAACTTATAAGCATCCTAAACTTGAGACTTTAATTGGTAAGATGCTTCCTCAGATCAAATTAACTGATATGAGTAGAAAATCTGTTAAAATGGATGAATCCGATATTACAGTTATATGTTTTTGGAATAGGCATTGTCGTCCTTGTATACGGGAACTTACAGCTTTAAATATACTAGCCGAGGATTATCCGAATATTCGGTTTATAGCGCTAACGCCTGATTCTAATGGAGAAGTGAAGAGATTAATGGGTAGATTACACCTGAAGTGGGAAAACATAACTGTTGTTCCCGATTACAGAGACGAATTTGATGATACATTACATATTTATGTGTATCCATCAAATGTTATTATTGATAAAAACAGAGTTATTCAAGGGGCAACTGTTGGCGGGGATACACGGCAATTGTTGCGGTCATTGGAAAGATTGAGTGGAACTTTTAAAAAATGATTGTTGGGAATAGGTAAAATGATAAGAACATCTCATTATTTGTTTGCTGCATTGTGCTTAGGTAGTCTTTTTGCCTGTTCACGACAATTTACGGACTCGTACATTGTTCCTAAATGGTGCTTTGCTGTGTTCATGCTATTTATAGTATTAGCATATGAAGCTGTAAACATATTATTTTACAGGCAGAATGAACAGAAAGATACGAGGATATCTGTATATGGTTTTATCATTGTTATTTCTTGCTTTTTGCAGGCAATGTTCGGGGTAGTTCAGTTTTTCGGTTTCTTTCAGATATCTACTACTTTGTGGGTTACGGGGAGTTTTGACAATCCTGCAGGCTTTGCGGCATGTCTCTGTGCTGGTTTTCCTTTTGTAGGATTCTTATTGTCAGATAGTAATAAATATATCCGGTATGTAGGAGGATTGATAGGATTTGTAATTGTAATAGCTGTGATTTTATCCCAATCAAGAGCTGGCATTATGAGTATTGCTTTCATTTGTTTCATTCTTCTGAATATGAAGTTCTTTCATAAGAGGTGGGTAAAGTATCTTTCTCTATTATGTTTCGCTTTATTATTGTCAGGATGTTACTGGATGAAAAAAGATTCCGCTGATGGTAGGTTACTTATTTGGCGATGCAGTGTAAGTATGGTAAAAGATGCACCGTGGTTGGGACATGGGATAGGTAGTTTTGAGGCTCGCTATATGGATTATCAAGCTGATTATTTCCGACAATATGGACTGAATCGTTATTCCATGTTAGCTGATAATGTGAAACATCCTTTTAATGAATATTTGGGAGTTCTCTTGAATTTTGGATTTGTCGGTTTGTTGATGATACTTGCGCTGATAACTTTGTTAATATACTGTTATAAAAAACATCCTTGTGCGGAGAAACGAATAGCTTTTTATTCCCTTATATCAATAGGGGTATTTTCATTTTTCTCCTATACGTTTACTTATCCTTTTACATGGATTGTTACGTTTTTGTGCATCATAATTCTTACAAAGGAATATATAGCAAAGGTTTTTACCTGTCCAATAATAAAGAATACTGTATGTATCTTTATTCTTCTTTGTTCATTTTGGGGGATCTATAATTTAGTGAAACGTGTAATGGCAGAAAAGGAATGGGGAAATACATCCAGGCTTGCACTTTGTGGGGCATCCGGCAAAACTCTTCCGGCTTATGCAGAGTTAGAGAAGAAGTTTGAAAATAATCCTTATTTTCTTTATAACTATGCAGCCATACTTTTGGAAAATAAACAATATGAGGAGAGTTTGACAGTAGCACTGCAATGTCGTAAGTATTGGGCGGACTATGACTTGGAACTTATGATTGGTGAGAACTATCAGGAATTGGATAAGTATGAGTTGGCGGAGAGGTATTATGATAATGCGTCTATGATGTGTCCTTCCCGGTTCCTGCCTCTTTATAAGTTATTTCATTTATATAAAAATATGGGTAATCGGAAATGTATGCTGAGAGTTGCCGAGTCAGTTATAGATAAGCCCATGAAAATTAAAACTTCTGCTATCAGGATGATGAAGAGGGAAATGAAGAGTGAACAAGCGCAATTATTGATTGAAGAGAATAATAATTGATATCCCCCCTATATAAATAAAATTGAATATGAGAAAGAATAGCCTTATTATTGTTTTTTTTCTGTTTCTGCTATTAGGCTGTACAAGTGAGATGGACAAGCGTGTTGAAACTGTCCTTTCAATTTCCGGGTCAAATAGGACGGAACTGGAAGCTGTTTTGGATCATTATAAGCATGAACCTCAGAAATTGAAAGCTGCAAAGTTCTTGATTGCGAATATGCGGTATCATCATTCGTTTTATTCTCTCAGGAATCCCCGACAACATCCATTATTGGACTCATTGACAAGAGTTGCGGACTCTCTTTTCTATCATTCAGTGTATGTGGCTACTGATAGTTTTCATAATGGAAATATACAAAAATTGATAGATAGTGTTCGCACTGGATTCAGAAAACAGAATGATGTCAGAGTATCAGAGCAATCTGTCAAAACGTTTTGGAAAGAAGATTATGATTTTAATTGGATCACAGCCAAGCAATTAATCAATCATATAGATCATGTTTTTGAGTGGAGGAAACAAATAGACGGCATACGGCGGTTATCCGTTGAAGACTTTTACGAGTATATCCTTCCTTATCGGAGTATACCCGATTATTCCCTAATTGACTTCTCAGATGTCCATTCTGCATTTATGGGTAAATATCTGACAGATATTAATAAGGATTCTGTACAAGAAGCGATTCGGCGATACAACTTTGTAATATATCAGTTACGCAAGTTTTTCCCGTTGTATCCTTATGGAGAAGAAGTCGGTTATCAGGAACTTTTCTTTAATGGTTTTCATGACTGTATCCCGATTGCAAGTTATGGTGTGTCTATATTGAGGGCTTGTGGCATACCTACTGCTGTTGAATTTAATGCATGTTATAGACAGTTTCAGGGAAGGCATTATCATGGAGTGGTATTAGATAAAAATGGGAATTGGCTAGCGTTTAATCCGGAATCATCAATACCGACTAGTGACAATAGTTCTTTTGAAACGAAAGACATACTGAATATTTATCGTTTTATGTTTTCAGAACAAAAAGACACGCCTTTCTTTTTGGAAAAGAATGGTGAGTATATTCCTGAACTCTTTGATTCTCCATTTCTGAAGGATGTAACTTCACATTTATTGAAGACCGTTCCTTTGACTCTTTCTTATCAGGAAACTGGAAATAACAATCTTGCATATCTTGCCGCTTTTAATAGCGGGATGTCATCCGGTATCATTCCCGTAACTTGGGGGAAAATAAACCGTATGGAGCACAATGTCACTTTCTCATCCGTAATTCCTGACAGGTTTTATTTCCCTGTTTATTATTCACCATTTGGCAAATCATTTTCTTTTGGAGAACCTTTCTATTTAAACAAGGAAGGGAAAATAGAGAAGCCTCATACAGGAAGAAAAATTAATGATGTGACATTACTTCGTAAATTTCCCATGAAGCAAGGGTTGGTGAATAAAGCGATAAAATTGATTGGGACAGTCGTTTTGGCGAGCAATAAACCAGGGTTTAACCCTTGTGATACTGTTGGGGTAATAACTGATACGCTGTACCCTTATTTTCAGGACATCAAGCTTGGCATGAACAAAGGTCCCTATCAATATTATCAGATAAAGACTACAAATGAGTATCCCCATGCTGCTTTGTCGGAACTGGAATTTATAACCGATATTCGATATGGATATAAAAATACCATTCCTGCCTCTTCTTTGCCTATATTTTCGCCTGCGGATACTTTGGTTGGAAATAAGTTTGAAGTTCGACTAATGGATGAACCTTTGGAGCAAATTAAGTGGAAGGCTGAATATGATGGTAATCCACAAACATCTCCAGAGCCTTACCCAACTATACATTTTATGTTGAGGGAACCTCAGTTTGTTACAAAAGTAAGAATGATGCCACTGAATGCTGACAATGGCATTGTTGTAGGTAATCAATATGAATTGTTATATTGGGACAATGGTGAATGGAAAAAAATCCTGAGTCAACAGGCTAAGTGTAATTATATTACGGTCGGCGTTCCGTTCGGTTCGCTTTTATGGCTCAGGAATCTAACGAAAGGCAAAGAGGAACTTCCATTCTATGTAGATGATAACGGACAGCAGAGGTTTATCTATATGTTGTAATAGCAGGAGAAATTAATGGAAACTATATAACATTTCCTTGCGTAATAATTAAATATTGCATATCTTTATAAGAAATATTCTTTTTAGGATCGTTTGGCGGATATTGTTGGTTATTAAAATTGCATACTAATGAAATATGAAGCGTATTTAATTATTCTGGTGGTATGATTCTAAAGAAACTCATGATACGACTGGACTAAGAATAGAAAATATGATAATATGTTTAGAACATTTGTTTAATAAAGAAAATTTGATGCTTATGAAAAACTTATTTCCTTCCCGAGTAATTGTGTGTGTAATTACACTGCTTACTCTAACTTTTCCGGTCTTTGCACAAACCACGAATGCGACAGATGAATATGAAGAGACATTAAAGAAGATGATGAAGCTTTCCGGTGCTTCGGCTGCTACGGACGATCTTTATCCGAAAATGCTTTCTGTGATGAAACTTAATGCACCGGGAAAAGATGATGCCTACTGGAACGATTTTGCTAAAGACTGGAAAGAAAAAATAGAAAATAGGGTGATTGAACTGTGTATGCCTGCTTATAAGAAACATTTGACATTGGAAGATTTGAAAGCAATTGCCGCGTTTTATGAATCTCCTGCCGGCAGGAAATATAAAGAAAGTTCATTGGCTGTGATGCGTGAAGCAATGCCATTGTTGGTACAGGAACTCCAAACAGAGATGTTTAGAGAGGTGAGATCGGGAATGGATAAACAAATGGTTGAGCACGAACAAGCAATGAAAGAATATGAGCAAAAAAAGAAACGTGATAGAGAGTTGTGTGCACAAGCTTATTTGCTTCCGAAAGACAGTATCGCTGTAGTTCCTGGAAAAGTTTATGAGAACGGAATGTCTACAACTCCTTCATTATATTCGATTGAAAGAAGAAAAAAGGATACAAAAGTGACATTCGTGCAACCTGTTTATTGGGATTCACAATGGCTGTATTATAGTCCGGGATTCAAGATTATAGATAAAGAAAGTGGCGATGAATATAATGTGAGAGGATATGATGGCGGAGCATCTATGGATAGGCTGTTAACCGTTGAAGGATTTAATCATAAATACATTTATATCAGTCTTTTATTTCCAAAATTGAAGAAAAATGTGAAGGAAATTGATATCCTTGAATTGCCACATGCAAAGGATAAGGAACTATTGCCTTCTAATGATGATGGAAAGGCTAAATCATATTTTAATATAAGAGTGAAGGATTATCAAGTTTCTTCCGGGAAGAAAAATAAAAAAGTCTATTTCTAGGGCACTTTCACTATTTTGTGTAAATAGAAAACTACAGAATTCCGGTTTTATACTTGAATCCTGTAGTTTTCAAAGGAACTATTTTGATTTGATAATCTGAATTATCAATGGTCGGCTTAACCTTCTTTCTACAGTCAAAAAGTTATATACTTTTTTCTGATGTAAATTTGAAGTCGTATTCCGGCTCGTTATCTTCTTTTGTCAGAGGTTTTATTGTCCCTTCAATAATCATGGATCCGGCAGAACCTAATGCTGGCAATTTCACGATATTATATCCTGTTGCGGCTTCTTTTACAAATTCTTCATTTTCATCATTACAGATTATCAATGTATTTTCCGGGTTATGTAACATGGGATCCTCTGTCAATAGCTTTTCCAGTCGCATAAAGGCTTTAAGATTGGTCTGGGGATTTACTGAAATTACATGGATATATGATGCCTTCCATGCTTTTTTCAGATTATCAGCTTTAATAAGGGCAATCGTTTCCGTTTCGTATGTACGGACAGCAACAGTAACCTTGTTTGTAATATGCCGATCGGAAGTTTGTGCGTAGGTGAAACCTAGAGTGATGCAAAATACGCATAATAATAAAATTCTTTTTTTCATAATTCTATTTTTATTAGTTGAAAATGGTATTGATTTGTGTTTTAGAGGCCGTTGTTTTTAATAGTATTGATGTTTTCATTGTGTTTATTGGTATTTGATATTGAGACAAATGTACGGTTCTTTTTTATATTTTCCAATTTTTTCGGGGGACAAAATAGAAGAGGGGTGATATACTGCTATTTTGCTCATAATCTTTATTTTAATTAATTCTAGTCTTGTTTGGATAAAAGAGAAAGGTAGACAGACGGTGGGGTATGTTCTTTTATTGGGCCGGATACTTTTGGAAAAGCTCTTTTTATTTTGTATATTTGTAGGAGAATAGTGATGAGTAAAGAACGGAACTAAAGAAGAATGGAAAAGAAAATAGTGCAATATTGCAACATTGGAATAGAAACTCCTTACAGTAGTTAAGCTGTAAGAACCTTGGTATAAACTAAAGGCTGCGAATCTTTGTAGGGTTTGCAGCCTTTTTTGTTGTTAAAAATCACAGGAATAACCTTTGTCTTGGATTTGAGAGTTTATAATAAACTTAGATACCGTTATTAATAAACCCCTCAAAAGTTTATTAATAACATGGAACACGTTTGTGCAAGAAACGTTCGCTTTTTTCTTCTTTATGTGCGAGATTGAATATGCCCGATAGGATATTTTTATAGAAAGTAATTTGTATATACATTGATGTAACTAAATCAGAAGCCCATCCAATGACTCCAGATAAATTCCGACAGCTTCTTCGATCTCTTTCAGCATGATATATTCCTCTGCTGTATGCGAACGTGAAGAGCGTCCCGGACCGATCTTTACCGAAGGGAAGGACATTAATGCCTGATCGGACAGAGTTGGAGAACCGAAAGGAACACGGCCAAGCTTTACTGCTTTCTGAACAAACGGATGTTTTTCATCAATTTGTGAAGAGTTGAGGCGGTATGAACGCGCTTTGGCGTCACAGGAAATATGTTTTTTGATTTCCGCAAACAGTTCTTCGTTTGAGTAAAGTTCGTTGCTCCGGATGTCGACGACGAAAGAACATTTGTCGGGAATGACATTGTGTTGAGTACCTGCATTAATCACCGTGACGCTCATCTTCACCGGGCCTAGTAGCGGAGATTCCTTTTCAAAACGATAGTCACGGAACCAGGCGATGTCATCCAATACTTTGTAGATAGCATTGTCTCCCTCATTGCGTGCCGCGTGTCCGGCTTTACCTGTTGCAGTGACGTCTAACACCATTAAGCCTTTTTCGGCAATGGCGGGCTGCATCTCCGTCGGTTCGCCCACTATGGCGAATGAGACAGGAGGAAGTCCCGGCAATACACTTTCAATTCCGTCCTTACCTGAAACTTCTTCTTCGCACGAGGCAAGATAAATGAGGTTGTATTTCTGCGAAGTGCGACATAGTTGCAGGAACACCTGTAATAACGAAACAACGC
>OGXU01000279.1_pt1 | contig 30937 bp, 20 predicted proteins | sample 1576381 | NCBI WGS metagenome assembly OGXU01 (sample SAMEA3541544, study PRJEB24748) | human gut metagenome | biome: human gut; feature: human-associated habitat; material: faeces | place: China | collected 2012 | reverse complement strand
ACTGATATTCAATACAATAAAAAGTCAAGTTGGGATAATATTTTGGTTTGGATAATGGTTATCGGCTTTTCTTCCGTATAGCTGATGTACTTGCCGTTCAGATATTCACAAAGTCCTTCATAGGAATTACCGGTATCTACCATCACTACATCCGTACCTTGCTCATATAACTGTCGTACTACCGAGTTCATGTGGAAGCTCTTGCCGCTTCCGGAAGGGCCGAGACAGAAGAAGTTCGAGTTGTCTGTCAACTTGTATTTTCCTTCTTTTCCTGTTATGTCGATAGCCACAGGTACACCCTGACGGTCAGTATAATATATTTTCAGTGGGGTTTCCTCGCTGTGCTGGATACGCTCTTTATACATCAGACACATGGCCGCGTCACTGAGCGTCAGAAAACGGTCATAGTCCTCGCTCATACTGTAGCAGTTACCGGGGAAGGAGCTGACAAACAGTTCCAGTTGGTTATAGGCCCGTTTGCTGATATGGATGCCCAGACGTGAAAAAGTATTCTCCAGATGGTTTGTACATTTCTGCAAGTCAGTATCAGCCGGAACGGCTACTATCAGGTTATAATGGGTATAAACCAGTTGCTTGCTCTCTCTGGCGATTACTTCCTGTACTCGTTTTATGTCTTCTACTGCCATTTGGTTTCCAGGGTTTGGTATGCTTGCATGGCGGTTCTTCTTCTTGTCAAGTAAGGCCAATTCTCGTTTCTGGTTAGGCAGGAAGATTATCTGGTTATACACCACAGTTTCTGCATTTGGGATGCTGTCTATGGCCGAAAGCAGATCAACAGGCATCTCACTGTTGTTTACCTCAATATTTGAGTATGGACGTATAAGTGATGGTAGGCTTACACAGTCCACATCTACCAGGCTGTACACCTTGCAGCGTTTGTCACCCATTGACAGATTTTCATCACTCGCTTTGAAATTGGTCATCGAAACTGTCTTGTTTTTGAAATCCATGGCAAAGAAGCGGTCTACATAACTGCTCGCCTCTGTTTCATTCAGGAATACTGCCTGTACACCTGCATCGTGCAGCAGGTCATGCACCTTGCGGATTTTTACCAGAAAGTCACGCCACTTCTTGTTGTCAAATGAGAAAAGGCGGCTTTTCTTGGATTCCTGTGTAATTGTCAGATAGCATACACTGTCCGTGTAGTGTCGTCCGTTGAAATACCTGAAATAAGCTGCCGACAGGAATTCATGCTGATCTCCGCTTCCGTCTTCAAATTGTTTGCGGATAAATATGTCTTGCTTATGAATGGCATACCCCTCGCCTAAAGTTTGTGCAATGGCAGAAAACAGATGTGTAAATTCATAATAGCCGTCTGTATTGGCTGAGTACTTCTGCACCGGATTTTCTATTTTCAGGATGGCGGAATATTCTCCGGTTTTGGTATATACGATACCTATACCATCCGTATTCTCTACAGAGAAATAGATGTCACGGAAAATGTGCTTTCGTTTTCCTCCGGTACCGAAAGCACGGACAGAAATAGCCATTCCGATACATAAGGCAATGAAGATTAGGAGAATATATATAGTCATTTCTGTATTATTTCAATCAAATAAGGGCAGATTCACCTTCAGTGAAGGCGAACCTACCCGCATTCAAAAATTTAACATTCAACTTGCCCACACATGTCTCATGATGGTTTATTTTTATTCAATCACATTTTCTTGGAACTTGCATAGACGAACACTCCCTTGTCAATTCGTTTGGAGTGCAGTCCCTGTCTTTGTTTCACGATGATCAGTGAGATACCTGCAGAAAGGATAGCCGTCAGGGCTATCAGTCCGGCAACAAAACCGAGCAGGCAGTAGGCAGCAATGAAGCCGACAATGGCTCCACCTGCCGTACCTGCAGCCCAGTAGATGTATCGCCCCTGAATCCCCATGAGTTCAAGCGGACGTTGCAATCCCTTGAACACCGGATAGTCGGGATAACGGGTCTCTTCGCTTTTCATCTTCTTTTCCCTGTTTTTAGGCTGTGATTCCAAAGAACAATGGAAGTGCCTGAGCTGCTGCAATCAGGAAGATGCAGGCACCTACTACCATCATAATCTTCTTCTTGACATCCTGTTCCTCGTTGTTCATGGCGATATAGACGCTGATAGCACCTACAATGGCAACTACACCGGCAATGGCATAGCACAACTTGACCATGATTGGCACATACTTCGCAATTTCCTCCGCCACGGTGGAAAGTGCATTCGTTCCTGCCGTATAGTCACCGGCCGTATTTTGCGCCATGAGTGAAGTTACTCCGCACAGCAGCATAATCAAAAGCATCTGCACTTTCATGGATGCGGATGCTGTCATCCTTTTGAAAAATCCCTTTACTTGCTTGAACATTCTTTTTTACTTTTTTGTGTAATACTTGTGTTTGTTTTGGTCTCTTTTTCCTATGCCTGATTCTCTTTATATGCGGTATCCGAAAAAGGCCGGAAATACGATTGATGCTCCGATGATGAACAGGCAGGCGCCTACCAGAGTGGTTATTGATTTCGTGATACCGTCTTCACCTGTGTTCATCTTGATATAAATCTGGAGCGCGGACACGACAGCAAAGACTGAGGCGAATGCGTAGCAGATGTACAGGACATACAGCATCATTGTCACCACATAGTCGTGCATTGTCGCCAGTGAATCGGCGCCCCAACTGTAGTTTACGCTTCCGCATTTGGCGAAAGCATAATAGGGCATCAGACATAAAATACATAGTAGTTTTCTCGTTAGTTGCATTGTATTGTTTTACAGTTTGTCTCTGATTGGTTTCCAGGCTAAGTCCGGACGGTTGTCTATGTGTCCTCCCGATACCATTGCTTTATACATCTCTTCTGTCGTGAATGCATCCGACAGATACGGTTCGGTTTCTTCCATCCTTTCTTCGGCTTTTGCTTTCAGCCGTTGTAATTTCTCTTCTGGCGTTTCTGTTTGGGGAGCGGTTTCAGATTCTTGTTGTTCTTCAGTAGCTGTGCTGCCTTCTGTTTCATATTGCTCACCGCCTACACTGAAACCGGTATCACTTTCTGTGACTGCGACGCTTTCTTCCTCGGACGGATCCAGGTCGAATTCCTCTTCCTCTGTCTTTTCTTCCCTTTTTTTGCCATAAAGTTCCTGTGCGATGATTATGGCGTAGTAGATGATATATGCCACCGTTAGAACAATGGCGAAAATTAAGTATGATTTCATATTTTATTATGATATGATTATATTGTTTGAATATGATGCTGCAAAGAAATATTTAAGATTCTATATTTTGAAATACTTGAATATTAAATATATATCATCTTAATAAGATTTATCCAAAAAATAAAAATCATATTCAGAAATCATATTATATGATTAATATGAAACAAACAAAGAGAAATACTACATTATGTAAATTCATTATGTAGATTCATTGTGTTGTATAATTGATGATTTGGCCTGAAATTTTATATGAAAAAAAACGCAAAAAACTTGTAGTTTTATATATTTTTATATATATTTGCGAAAAGAGCTAAGACAGTTCTATTTTGTTAAACCGATTTTATGATATTAAAACAAATTGGTTTCATATAGCTTTTGTCGTTTTTGTAATGAGTTTATGAACGCAATATAATCTAAGTATAAATTTCTACTAGTACTTTTATATATTGTGGTGAATATGATTATTGCGGAAAGGATTTGTAAAACTGCAAACGTCTTTCTGCACTCTTCTAAAAATTATGCTACTTTGATTATCGTCATTCGCACAAAATATTTATAATTCTTTTATAAAATAGAGAGGTTAAAGCAATATTGAATTTGTATTGAATATATAGTAACAATATGTGTTTTGGACGTTATTTAAAACAATAATGAAAATTCGTTATAAAAAACATAACCTCTAAAATGCAATTAAAGTCAAAAGAATATATTGAATGAAAAAAATTCAACTATATATACAAAAAGATTGTATGCAATGTGGCATTGCTTGTTTGCAAATGATATCTGCATATTATGGTAGAGAATATAATATTGACTATCTATCTACTATATGTCATGCAACAACAGAAGGAGTTTCTTTATTGGGTATAAAAGAAGCTGCGACAAAGCTTGGATTTGATACTATTAGCAAGCGAGCAACAATTGAAGAATTGAGTCAATCAATTCTCCCCTGCATTTTGCATTGGAATCAAAATCATTTCGTTGTTTTATATAATGTAAAAAAAGGACAGAAATTTTATATTGCTGACCCTGGTAAAGGTTTTACTACATACACTTTTGATGAATTCAAAGAACATTGGATATGTACTAAGCATGTAAGTGAGGATAAAGGAATAGTCATGTTCCTAAAACCTACGCCTGCATTTTATACAAATTTAGACTATAGTGATGAGAATAATAAAGACAGTCGTTCTTTTCAGTTTCTCTTTGGATATATCAAGAAATATAAAAGATTTTTTGGACAGATACTTCTAGGTCTTATTGTAGGAAGTATTCTACAACTTGTGTTACCATTTCTGACACAGAGTATTGTTGATATAGGAATTAAGAATAAAGATATAGATTTCATTTGGTTGATTCTTTTGGGACAACTTATGCTTACAATAAGTCGTACAGCCATTGATTTTATTAGAAGTTGGTTACTTCTGCATATTTCACTGCGAGTTAACATTTCACTTATCAGTGATTTTTTTATAAAACTACTAAAATTACCCATGTCATTTTTTGACACTAAATTAATGGGTGATTTAATGCAGCGTATGAATGATCATAGTCGTGTAAATAATTTTCTTACACAACAAACCTTAAACATAGCTTTTGCTATGTTTAGCTTTATTATTTTCTCAATTGTACTGTTTATATATAACAAACTTGTATTCTGTATTTTTATTGTCGGAAGTCTTATTTATGGAGGGTGGATAACACTCTTTATGAAACGCAGAAAGATTTTAGATTATGAACTTTTTGAGCAACAAGCTATCAACAATAACAAAACATATGAATTTGTAACTTCTATACAAGAAATCAAACTACAGGATTGTGAACAGCGTAGACGTTGGGAATGGGAAGATACACAATCCGACTTGTTTAGGGTTCAGATGAAGGTTTTGAAACTCCAACAGGCACAAGAGGCGGGCTCTATATTCATTAATGAAGTAAAGAATATGGTCATAACTGTAGTTGCCGCAACAGCTGTAATAAACGGAGATATGTCACTTGGTATGATGCTTGCTGTACAGTATATCATAGGGCAGCTAAACTCTCCAGTTAATCAGTTGATGGGATTCTTTTATTCTTTACAAGATGTAAAAATAAGTTTAGAGCGAATTAATGATATTCATAAAACAAAAAATGAGGATGAAAAAAGTGATTTGCTTTGTTCCTTATCAAATAAAGACGAAGGTATTCAATTGAGAAATGTTGTATTCAAATATAACCCACATGCATTTATTAAAACTATTGATGATATAAGCATACATATTCCTAAAGGAAAAGTATCTGCCATTGTTGGTGCATCTGGAAGTGGGAAAACAACGCTTATTCGTCTTATGTTAGGTTATTATCCAGTTCAAGATGGAGTTATCAGTATTGGAGGGACAAATATCAATACTATTAATAAAAAATGGTGGCGAAAACAATGTGGTGTGGTAATGCAAGATGGAATAATTTTTTCAGAAAGTATAGCGAGAAATATAGCAGTTGATGATGGTGAAATTGACACGGAACGTCTTTTACAAGCTTCAGAAGTTGCCAGCATTAAGGAATATATCATGTCACTTCCTTTAAAATTTAATACGAAGATTGGTCGTGATGGAATAGGCCTAAGCCAAGGGCAAAAGCAGCGTATCTTAATAGCAAGGGCCGTGTACAAAAATCCAGAATTTATTTTCTTGGATGAGGCAACGAACTCGCTTGATGCTAATAATGAACGGGTAATAGTAGATAATCTTGATAGATTTTTTAAAGGCAGAACAGTAGTAGTAGTAGCTCATCGTTTAAGTACCGTCAAGAATGCAGATCAAATAATAGTTCTCGATCATGGTAAGGTTGCAGAAGTTGGTGATCATATATCACTAACAGTTAAACGGGGAGTTTATTATAACTTAGTTAAAAATCAACTTGAATTAGGAAATTGATATGAGACAAAAAAATGATAATAACAAGGATGATTATATAGAACTTCGTTCAGATAATACTCGAAGATTCATAGACGAAGAGCCACCTTTCTTAGTAAGAAATGGTACTGTTCTTGTAATAACAACAATCATACTAATAGGAATAATTATTTTCTTTGTTTTATTTTAACAATAAAATATAAAATGAATATGGATGGTAAAAACACATATAAATTTTTCTTTTCATTACTTATAATGTTTATAAGTATCTCCAGCTTTGCGCAAGAGCTTAAAGTTTATGGGAATGTAATTGATGCAGAAAATGGTGAAACTCTGAGTCATGTTAATGTAGCCCTGATCTCTGATGATAATTATGTTATAAGCCAGACTCTCACTGATTCGAAAGGAAAGTTTAAATTTGATGCTCTGGAAAGTGGAAATTATAGATTGAAATTCAGTTTGTTTGGCTATTCAGATACGTCTGTTTCAATCAATGGCCTTGATGGAAATTATGAGGTTAAAGATATAAAGATGAATATAATATCATATCAATTGGAGGGAGTAACAGTGAATGCAGAAATGATGGATCAGGGGGTTGACCGGATGACGTTCTTCCCTTCTCAGAGAATGCGTGAATCCAGTCAGGATGCTTTGGACGTTATCAGATTATTAAATATGCCTGGCATAAAGTTTGACATTGTAAATCACTCATTTTCTTCGCTCAATAATGGTTCCATCCAGATACGTATTGACGGTGTTATTTCCAGTCAGAAAGACTTGATAGCTTTACAGCCTCAGGATATTGCAAGGATTGAGTACATAGATAATCCTGGTATCATATATGGCGAAGGTCTATCTGCTGTCATTCTGGTCAGGACTCGTAATAACTTTGTCGGTGTTCAGAGTGGGGCGCGTGTTTCCCAAGGCCTGACAACACCTCTGGGTAATGGATATGCATATATTAATCTCGTTAAGCCTATGGACCGTTTCTCATTCAAATTATCAGGAAACTACAATCGGGCTAATGGTAATCATACATTGAGTACAAAAGACTACAATTATCCAGATAATATTCTCCATATTGAAAATAATGGAGAAACATATCGGAATCGGAGCTATTCTCCAATGGCACAGTTTGATTATACACATTCATTTACAGAGAAAAACTTTCTTAATATCAGTATGAAATACTCTTCTGATATGAGCAATCCCACTGATATTAATTCGAATACATTTACAAATGGAGAACATTTCTATTCTGAACAGACAAATACAAAGGATCAAGTTCATAATACATCACTTGATGTTTATTATTCAAATACTTTCGCTAATGGGAGCCAACTTGATGCAAATATCACTGGAACTTATATAGGCACAGATTATTCTGATGTATATTCTAAGAAATATATATCTGACAATTATTCTGATTACGGTTATGATTATCTTGCAGATGGTCAGCATGGTTCTGTTATCGGAGAGTTAAAATATAATATGTCGATATTTACCAAGCATAATCTGACTTTTGGCACACGTAATACTTATTCAGTTACACACAACGATTACACCGTTGAAAATCAGATAACACCTTCTGGAATGGATATATTTTCTACATACAACTATGTGGAATTGTCTGGTAGCATTGCCAAGCTTAATTATTCAATTGGAGGAGGTTTGTCTTATACAAACCGTAAGGATGATCTGGAAGAAAGGCATTATTTGTTCTTCCGTCCTAAGCTTACATTACAGATTCCCTTTTCCAAACAATGGTCACTGCAGTATTATCTAAGTATCGTGCCTAATGAACCTGCTTTGTCTTTGTTGTCAAATATAGAACGACCGATCTCTGAATATGAAGTGAGGCTGGGTAATCCCTCACTGAAACCTTATCAGGCATATTCCAATCGCCTAACATTAAGTTTTATGAAAAATAAAACTTATTGCGCACTAAATGGTTATGTACAATATAACGCTAATCCTATATTTGAAAATATAGACTATGATGATATAAATCAAAGATTCATCTATAATTCAAATAATGAAGGACATTATTTACATGTTCAGGCACAGTTATATGCCAGCCAGAAACTATTCAGTGATAGGTTGTCTATTGCAGCATACGGATTGATGAATCATTACGAGAATCATGCAATAGCTTATAAAAACAATTATACGGCATTTTTGTATGGTGGTTCTGTAAGTTACAATGAAAAGAAATGGGGTGTAGCAGCCAGTTATCTTTCACCGGTTAGTTACCTTTTTGGCGAAATTAAAACAACTCAGAATGCCAATATCCAACTTTCAGGATATTGCAAAATAAAAAGACTCCAGATTTCTTTAGCGCTCAACAATCCTTTCAGAACACATGCTTATTCTCAAAAGGAAGAACTTATCAGCAAATTGATTCAATCAACATCTACACGTTATGCCAATTATAACAATAACTTTGTAAATATAACCATCAGTTACTTTTTTAATAAAGGAAAGGATAAGAAACATCGTCGTATTCTTCAAAATGAAGACACTGATTCAGGTGTTATGAAATAGTACTCTAATGAGCCTAAAAGGGGCTTGCCACCCTACCTTAATCATAATATCTATTTCAAATCCCGAACAAAATTTTATGCTGGCAATTGTATATTAAGGCTCGAGAACAAGTTTAATAATTATTTAATTTTATTACGATTATGAAGACAGAAGAATTTAAAAAATTGAGTGACATTAATTTAAGTGATGACGAACTCCTTGTTATCGTAGGTGGATATAATGAAAATGAACAAGTTCCTTACAATTGTGGACTTGGTTGTGGCAATGGATGTGGAAGTGGATGCGGTAGCTGTACTATTGAGTCTGAAGACCTCTCTAAATCAATTTAACTTATTCAGTTTAAGTTTGATTGTCAGATTAATGAAAAGTAGTATATAACTCTTAATGTTTGTGTGCATATTTTCGTTATTCTATTTAATGAAGTATGCACACTTACGTATATTATTGGGAATATGAAACAAAGTGATTATAATATTTTTATAGAAGAAAATACAAAAGTCTTATGCTTTAACAGTTTCTCTAATAGTTTTATTCTGATATCCAAAGAAGCATATTCTGATTTCCAGAATAATGATTTAGATTTATTTGCCAAACAAAGGCCAAACACTTTTCAAGCTTTATGTAAATCAGGCTTTATTATTGATGACTCCATAGATCAGCTTGCAATTCTTAGAACTGAAAATAAGCGTGAGGCATTTTCTCCTAGTATAGATTATCTAATGATTTATCCAACTCAAGATTGTAATCTTAAGTGCTGGTATTGTTATGAAACACATGTTGCTCAAAGTAAAATGTCTGAAAAGGTAGTAGATGCCACTCTAAATTATATTACTAATCTTTGTAAAGACTCAAAAAATAAAGTTTTAAGGTTGACTTTTTTTGGTGGTGAACCTTTTTTGTATTATAAGGATGTTGTTTATCCTATCTTGGTTCATGCACAGGCAACTTGTCATAAATACGGTAAATCTTTTGTACCTTTCTTTGTTACAAATGCTAGTTTAATCAACGAAAAAATAATTGATGAGTTAGCTCCGTTTAATCCAGTTTTTCAGATTACTATAGATGGTGGAGAGTGTCGTCATAATAAAGTTAGAATTTGGAAGACAACCGATAAAGGTACATATGGTCATATAATAAAAACGATTAATTCTATTTGTAAAAAAGTTTCTATTGGGGATGGCAATAAATCCAATATTATCACAGTTCGTATAAATTATGATGATGAAACACTAGATGATATTTACAATATTGCACAAGCCTTAAAAGACGTTGATAGGTGTAAAGTATTTATCCAGTTAGAAAGAGTATGGCAAACAATGGGTCGTATAAATAAAGAACAGCAAAATAAATTAAAACAGACTTTATTATATCTGACATCTGAAGGTTTCAATGTTGGGCATGGATTGTTTGGACATAAGAGAATTGCGTGTCCAGCAGAGATTGATCACTATGCAATTATCAACTGGGATGGAAATGTTTATAAATGCAATGGCAGAACTTTGTCTGTAACTAATAGAGAAGGGGTCCTTTTGCAAGATGGAACAATAAAGTGGAATGAAATTCAACAAGTCAAAAGGGTAGCTATGGCAACATTTGAAAATGAAATGTGTCTGAAGTGTAAGATGCTTCCTCAATGTATCGGTCCTTGTAGTCAAAAAATCATTGAGAATAAAAATAAGGATATGGCTAGTATTTGTTCAATGAGATTTGCAGATATGAATCTTGAGGAATATATTCGAACAAATTTTGAAATAGAATTAATGAAGAAACAGTTCTCGAGGAAATAAATATAAAAAAACTTTTCTTAAAAAATACGAGACGATTAAAAAAGTGAATAATGTAATTATAAAATAAAGGTTGATTATGTAAAAAACATATATAGAAAGCATTTCTATGAAATCAGACTTTATATAGTTGTAAAAAGAAATAGTATAAGTGGAATTTTTATATATTGATTTACAGAAAAAAGTCCTCCTTTTTCAGTCTAAAAATATAATGATAAGGGAGGATTTTATCGTTTCAGAGTATATATTAAGGTGATTAATTTATTAAATATAATCATTCTGTAAACTATAGGTATTATTTTTCATGAACGTTAAAAAGAGAAGTAACTCGGTAGTATTCAATACTTTTGTCGAGATATGCAAACTACTTTGAGTTTTGTTTCAGGATTACTTCTGCCGGCTAATAAGAAAAATGAAAGGAGGATTATGGAAACTTTCTTACAATGATATCCTACAAAGAAAAATCGTTATTTTGTGGGCATTTCTTTGGCTAATTCCTACAGCAATTGCCTGAAAGGTGATATTTCAGGATTAGATACTTACAGGGAGACAGTTATGAAACACCTCTCTCTTCCATGAACGCTTTGAAGCCGTTCACAGTTATGTCATTGGCTTGTTCATACATGTCCTCCATACATTCAAGAATTTCCGGGTAGTACTCTTTGATGAAAAGTAGATCCTGAATCTGTTTGGATACAGCTTCCCTGATGTTGTTGCAGATATGCGTGTTGGGAGGGATGATTTTACCGTCTTTTATCAGTGTGGCCATACATAGCGTACAGAAATGTCCGGCCCAGCACGAACGGCATTCCTCACGGTTGATTATGCGGAAATAATCTGCGTACATCTGCCTTACAGTGCTTTCGTGGATGCCGTCAGCAACATTTCCTATCGGTTTGGAAAAGTCGGTGCGCTCGCACAAGTGCAGATTTCCCCTTGTGTCCACGAAATAGTTGGCTCTTCCGGCAAAGCATGAGTTAAAATAATTGCTGTATATCGCAGGTGTCGTGGCTGTTTTTTGCAGGATAGTGTAGATGAATTTCAGCCACGAGCGGACAAGAGGCTGGCTGACCAGGCTTTTGTATAGTTCGGAGCCTCTCAGTCCGGCATTATGCAGTTCGAGGATATTCTTTTTGATATCAAATTCCTGCAGTTGTCTGTCTTGCTCATGTTTATTTCTGTAATCACTGAACTCTATATAGTTGAGTTGTTTCACTCCGCCGATGGATTCTCCGATAGTACGGTTTCTGAAATAGCTATCCACCGCCGTATGGTCATAGTTGGGGGCGAGTACGGCCTGTATCTGTACATTGTTCAACAGATACGGTTCAGAAATTCTTCGTATCATACTGAGTACTTTCTCTATTCTTTGGCCGGTTCCTTTTCCGTCTTTGAATACCCTGTTCTTGTCATTCTCTTCAGGGGGACCGTCATAGCTGATGGTGAGCGAAAAATTGTTCTGTATCAGAAAGTGCAGTTTCTCTTCTGTCAGCAGTGTCCCGTTTGTAGTAATATGAAACATCACTTTTTCATTGGGTATGCCGTACTTTTCCCATGGCAGCGTACGCACATAGCGGCTTAATTCCTTCATCAGACCGAATTGCAACAATGCCTCGCCTCCGTAAAAGCCGATTGCGGGAGGGTTCCTTTTGAGATAATATTCCCTGTATTGGCTGGGTACCTTGCCAAAGATATTTACATACGAGTTGAAATAGTTCTTTATTCCAGATTTTCCGGATTCTGCCGAAAGGGCGGCTGTCCCATGGGCCTTGCCATTTCCGTTTTCCTCATGAATGGTATATGGGCAATATTTGCAACGCAGATTACATGCGTTCGTCAGCTCAAGTGTCACTTTTTTGGGCACTGCATCATTCATGGCCTGCAGCCAGATTCTTTCTATATTATCTTCTTGCGTGTTGACCCTTGAGTCAAGTATGCCGGGAACCAGCACGTTATTTCGCTGTAGTTTTTTGATGAAATCCGTATCATCGGAAGAGAGATTCACATGGGCTTCCTCTTCCGATGACTCATTCAGACTCAGATATCGTGAAATAGTGTCACTTTCTTTGGGAGAAAGGCACAGAAAAATGTTTGCCCTTCCGTCATATAGATAAGTGTTGCCTTCTTTGGCGGCGAATGTCTTGATTAGAGGAAAGTTTTTGTATTTTTCTTTTTTCATGGATACCCGAGATTAAGTGTGACAATTCTGATTTCTTTTGTATGCAGCAGACGGCTTATTGCCAGGACATAGACCAGTAGTTCAGCTGCTGTCCCTGTGTGTCACCTTCCTGATAGCATACACATTCACAGACGCAATTATCCGAAACGGCTGATTGTCCGCCTTTGATTTTTTCAAGCTGTTCAGCGTTGAGATCGTTCACCGGCAGATCTTCAGGCCGGAGATTCAATTTTGACAGTTGTTTTTTCATAACATGTTAGATGGAGTTGGTTATGATGCCATATTTCTGCTACTCCTTTAGCAGATTAGGTCCTTTTCCAAATATACGAAAAAAAGTACAGAATCTTCTGTTTTGGAATGAAAAGAGTTCAAATATTTTGCAGAAAAGGAGAAAGAGTGACTTCCTACGATAAAAAACAGCTCCTATCGTTCACCATTTCACCCGTGTTCATAAAATCTGAACACGTCCGGACGAATGAACAGTCATAGCCATAAGCTTATGAAAATAATTTTCTATAAAAAATATTTTTTATTAAATGGATTGTGCTTCTTTACAGATGAAAGTATATAAAGCGGAAAAACTATGGGTATATCTAACAAGATTAGCCATCGGTAGAAGCTGATGATTTCTTTGGAAGAAAAAGGAAATTCGCAAGGCAAACAGACAGTTCAGCCGGAGGGTATGAAACGGGAAGGTATGCCCAATAATTTGATGACCGTTCAGGATGCCTCAAAGATTGAGGCTGTTGTCATAAACAATGATATTTTTACGTCCATCTTTCAGCTATTTGTTAAAGGAGGACAAGGATAAAATCGTACAGCCCAATTTGATTATTGGTGAAGATGGGAGCGGAAAGACCTCATTGCTCAAAAGAATGTATTTCAGCATAGAGAATAGTGGCAAACAGCTTAAGCCGGTATTTATTGAGGAAAAAGAACTTTCTCGACCGATGATATATGGAAGTTTTGTTCATTGCAGGATGATTCCTGTAGGAGTGTTCTGTTGATTGACAATATCCAGTACTATTTCGAGAGGACTGATAATACCGGGCAGTATAATTTGAGGGGGAAGCTCAATAAAGCCGGTACGCCCATTCTGATAGCGATATCCGACAAGGTGCTGCCGGCATTCACCGATTATGAGTCTGCTTTCTTTGAAGGATTGAAGATTTCTTATATACGGCCGCTTGCCGTTACTGATTACAGTATGTTCGTAAGGCATGAGACGGATATGGCACGTTTGGAAAATCTGATGTTTTATTTGCCAAAGACACCCCGTTCTGTACAGATAGCCGCAAAGATTATTGAAGATTCAGCAAGTCTGGAAACGGATATCATGCTTCTCATAGATTATTTCTCTTTCTATTATCAGGCAAAGTATGAGGGCTATGTAGTGCAGATTCAAAGGATTTTGTCGGCTATAGCAAGGGTTAAAGATGAAGTCAGTCTGCAGGAGATCTGTCAGATGATAGGTCAAGACAACGGTAAGATATTCCCGTATCTCAAACTGAAGGCTGACCGGAAAATTATAGATAAGACATCCAAAATCCAGCGGGGAGGTATATATAACATTGCAGACCCGCTGTTTAGATTATGGCTGCAAACTAATGTGTCTTGTTCATAGCATAATATTGTGCCTCAAGTTAGAACCGTATGATGCAAAATCACCTATCTTGGATACGATGCGCTGGCTGCCTATAGATGTGTTTGGTGTAGCGTCCGCCCTGGTTAGCCACGAGATAAGGACTCACGTAGAGTGAGAACTTGGCCGTGTTGGTACGTCCGCCGGCAAACTCTGAGTTCACATATACCTGCTCGCTCTCGCCGCTGGTCTTCACTGTGCGCTCGCCTTCAGCGTCATACCAGTAGTTGGTCACGAATCCGTCGTCGTCAGAGGCCAACAGACGGTTCTCCTCGTCCCATTTCAGCTTGCGCTCATGGGCTTTCTCGTCTGTTGTTCCATCTTTTTTCGTGCGTCCCGTGTTGACGTAAACGAGTTTTCCGTTCACGTCATACTCGTAGGTATGGCTGTTGCCGGTCTTCTGACTCTCGACCGGAGTGGCTTCCGTGCGGTAGTTCACGTTACTGACGTTATCCAGCTGGAATTTCTTTCCATCTTCCTGACCGTAGGTATATGTCAGGTCACAGCTCACGTTCAGTGTGCCGTCAAACTGCAGGTTGCCCTGCGTAAGGTGCTGGCTCTTCGAGGTGATGCGGTGCATGTTGTCGTAACCCATTGCCAGTGTATAGCTTGCCGTCTTGCTGTCTGGATCCGTGTAGGTTTTGGTTGCGCCTGTCAGACGATAGAGTTGTGAGTAAACGTTGCCTTCCACTGGCTGGATAATTCTCTTTCGAACGCCGTCGGCCACGTCATAAATTGAGTTTGTCGATACCAGTCTCATAGTTGAAGTTGTTACAGCCTAATATATAATCAACTACTACTAAGTCTTTTTTTTATTACGACAAATAACCATATACATGAGCATAAATATAGAATGAAATTAGGTACTAAATGTCTTACCACCGCCCCACTTTCTTCATAAACTTTATCTCTTTCTTTGTCATAAAAGAGTTTTATTTTTTGTGGATCGAACTGTATGCATTTATCTCTGGCAACTGCTACATAATATTGCTTACCATTGAACTCTATGAGTATGGATGATGAATTTCTTCTGGTTTGGCAATAAACTTCCAGTACCGAATAATTTTGTATTGGTTCCTCACTTTTGATTATCGTTTGTCTACGGTCGTATATGAGCCACATAAAGACAGCAACTGCTAATAAGCCAATATTTACCAATATGGCACTTATAAGTTCCTTATTTGTAACACTTTTCATTTCCTTGTTTTTTGAGTAAATCACGACATCTAATAAAGATGTCGTGATTTATTTTGTTATTTAATTTCCTTAGTAGCACCTTTTGAAACAGTTTTCTTTGCAGTTTCAGTTCCAATATCTAACCCTTTAATTATTCCGTAAAACTGCTTTGCACTGTTAAGATCTTCTTGGGCCTTATGTATCAACTTTGCATTAGGATGCCTTCTCTTGCTTAAGTCCGCTAACCTTTTTTCAGCGGCACTTACAGCATCTGTAGCTTCCCCTAAGGCTTTCTTTACATATTGCTCACCAATTAACTTACCCATGCCGACCTCTGTTAGTGCTCCTACTAACATAGATGAGATACTTATTTTCCCACTTTCTATATATTGACTGAGGGCTTCTCCCACCATATCTATGCCATTTTCAAGAAGTTTCGTTACAATTTTTCTATTTGTAGGTTTTGCTATCCAATTGGTCATTCTTGATATGCCATTGTCAATAAAGCCTGAAGCAGCTCCTAATCCAGTACTTATTGTAATGCTTGCCACATCACCCAAATCTAAATCTTTGTTTGCTTCTTTAAAGGTCTTGTTATCAAATAACATCTTAGAACCGACTATAGAAGCATACTCTGTGAATCCTCCAATCAATCCTCCAAAGAGTGCACCACTAAAACCTTGTTTCCCATTAGGATCTACATAGACAGTACTTCTATTATAACAATATACATAAGGATTTAGATTTGCATAATTATATATACCTCCATTATGCTGGCCATCTAAAAAATTCTCACTATTCAGTGGGTCATAATTTGAAATAGGATCTACGCTCATCCACAAACTCAGTCTCGGGTCATAGTACCTTGCACCATAGTAATACAGTCCTGTCTCCTCATCAAATTCCTTTGCGTTGAAGAGGTAAGGCGTATTCCAGATGTTGTTTCGCTCTTCAATGAACACTTCGCCGAACGGTACGTACTCTATGTGTTGCACCACTTCGCCATCCAGGTTGGTGATGTAGCTGCTGCTACCCAGATGGTCAGGATGGTAGTAGAACTGCAGGTTCTCGTAGGCGTCGCCTTCCTGGAAGTTGTCTTCCAGTGCCTTTGCCATGGCACGTGTCTGGGCTGCTTCCATTGAGCCGTCGTCACAACAGAATCCATCACCGTTTACATAGTCGTTGTTGTCCGTTCCGTTGTAAGGCACCTCAAAGGTAGCATAATTTTCTTTGATTGCCTCCTGTTGTGCCGAATATTTTCCGGCATAGTCCACAGATATGGCATCTGCCTCGCTTCCTGCATATTGTATGCGTCTCGGGTCCGAGCCATAGGATGCGAAGTCACCAATCTTGGATACAATGCGCTGGCTGCCTATGTAGATGTGCTTGGTGTAGCGTCCGCCTTGGTTTGCTACGAGATAAGGACTCACGTAGAGTGAGAACTTGGCCGTGTTGGTACGTCCGCCGGCAAACTCTGAGTTCACATATACCTGCTCGCTCTCGCCGCTGGTCTTCACTGTGCGCTCGCCTTCAGCGTCATACCAGTAGTTGGTCACGAATCCGTCGTCGTCAGAGGCCAACAGACGGTTCTCCTCGTCCCATTTCAGCTTGCGCTCATGGGCTTTCTCGTCTGTTGTTCCGTCTTTCTTCGTGCGTCCCGTGTTGACGTAAACGAGGTTTCCGTTCGCGTCATACTCGTAGGCATGGCTGTTGCGGGTCTTCTGGCTCTCGTCCGGAGTGGCTTCCGTGCGGTAGTTCACGTCACGGACGTTGTCAAGCTGGAATTTCTTTCCATCTTCCTGTCTGTAGGTGTACGTCAGGTCATAGCCCACGTTCAGTGTGCCGTCAAACTGCAGGTTGTCCTGTGTCAAGTGCTGGCTCTTCGAGGTGATGCGGTGCATGTTGTCGTAGCCCATTGCCAGTGTGTAGCTTGCCGTTTTGCTGTCTGCACCCGTGTAGGTTCCGGTTGCGCCTGTCAGACGATAGAGTGCGTCGTAGGTGTAGCTGTGGCTCATCTGTCCTCCGGCCTTTCCGCTCTGTGGCAGGGCTGCTCCGTTTGCCACGCTCAACACGTTGCTCACTGCGTCATACGTGTAGGTGTTGTCCATGATGGTATTGCCTCCGGCATTCACTTTCAGGTTCTGCAGTCTGCGCCGCTGCGGGTCGTAGGTGTAGAATGTCTCCGCTCCGTTGCAGTACTTCATGTACGTGCGCTGACCGAATTTGTCATATCCTATGCGGTTCACATAGTCATATCCGTACGACTTGTATCCGTGTACGTTCGTAAGCTGTCCGCCCATGTCATACGTATAGGTCACTTTTTCTTCGTCTGGGTAGATCATCTCCAGCAGTCGGTTGTGGCTGTCGTAGGCCCACTGGGTTACGTAGGTGGCGATGGCCTGGTTAGGCACGATCATCGTGCGTCGGGTCTTGGTCACTTCGCCCATCTTGCCGTAGAAGTATTCTATGGCACCTGTTCCGTCCTCGCATAGCATCAGTCGTCCTATGCGGTTCTGTGAGGCGTTGCGTCCGCCGTAGTAGTACTTCACGTTGTTCTCCGGATGGTCGGGATAGTTGATGCCTGTCAGTCGGTTGTAGTCATAGTCATAGGTAATTGATTTTCCTTCGCCTGCGAGGTTGGCTGTCTGCTTGCTTGTCACGTTGCCCAGTGCATCGTATGTGAAGGTGGTCTTTCCGCTGGCCGGATGGTTCACCTCCGTGCGGCGGTCGCCCATGTCATACGTTGAGGTCGTCATGTTGCCGTCAGCGTCTGTTACACGTACAAGTCGCTGGATGCCGTCATATTCGAATGTGGTAACTATGTCTCCGTCCGGACCGCTTTCCTGTATGCTCTTCAGCGTCTTTCCGCTGCCGCTTGTGTGAGTTGTCTGCACATTGCTCAGTGCGTCTTCCACGCTTGTTACCAGTGCATGACTGCTTCTTTCCAGGCTGTATGTGGTCTTTGTCTCTGCATTGTCCGGCAGAGTTACCTTGATGGCACGGTCGAGCACGTCATAGGCTGTGATAGTCGGGGTCACGTTGTCAAAGGATTTGTTGAAGGCAGCTTTGTTTCCCAGTGGCTCCGTGGTCGGATAGTAGGTCTTCGCCACGCGTCCGAATGCGTCATACACGTTCCGTCCGCTTACGATCATCACGTTCTCGGCGCTTGATGCGCTGCCGTTCGCCACGTCGGTTACTGTGCCGTCCTTCTTCACTTGTACTGGGCGTCCGAATCCGTCAACGAATGTCACTGTTTCTATGTCGTCTTCCGGATGCTGTATGTCATAGTGCTTCGTCACAGCGTATGCCGGGGCAGTGATGCCGTTTTCATTGAAGGTGGCTTTAGGCTGGTATTCAAATGCGATGATGTAAGGCACACCTGTGGCCAGTTCGTTTGGTCCGCGCACGCCGGTAATACGGCCCAGATTGTCGATGTCGGTTTCGTAATAGAAATTGTTCAGGTCGCGGCGTTCCAGGGCGATACCGTAGCGGTAGTCGAAGTTGCCCGCTTCACTTCTGTAGCCGAACGCATCCTCTACGCGTTCCACGTACATGTTCATTTCCGGCTCATAGCGGTACTTGTACCACATGCGCTGTCCTTCGGCGTTCTCTGGCAGTGTCTTCTGCGTGATGTTTCCGTATGCGTCATATTTGTAGTCGGTCACGGCTGTTCCGTTACCCAGCTGCTGCGTTATCTGCGTCAGGTGGTTCGGATAGTTCGTGTTATAGGTGGCCGATACATTGTGATATACTGTTCCGTCACCGCCGGTTACGGTCACGTTCACGGGCAGGCCGAGGATGTTCTTGGCACTGTTGGAGGTGTACTGGATGGTAGTCTGGTAGTCGAAGCTGCCGTTTCCGTCCTCACCGAGTGTGCCTTTGTCACTGTACTTGTACGATTTCAGCTCGCCGTGGTGGCCGGTCAGGTAGTATTCGTTCCATGCTTCCGAAGTGATCATGCCGTCAGCTGTACCTTCATACTGCAGGTTGGCCGTATAGCGCAGTGGTACGAACGCCGATGCACGGTCGCTGCACAGGTTGCTCTGTGCCGTAAAGGTGTAGTCGTCACCGTTGGCTGTCAGATAGTAGCCGTCATATTCGTTCTTGGTTTCGGTGTACTTGTTGCCTGCTGCATCCTGCACGGAGGTGTTGGTCAGGTTGCCCTGTACATAATAGTTGGCCACGTCGTATTCTTCCACGGCCTGACGGTACAGCGCATTGCCCTGTTCCGTGTCGAGGTTCTTGGTTATTACCTCACCGAATCCGAGGAACTCACGTTCATGGCGGTCATGCCGACCATTGCGGTATTCGAATGCGGTGGTCATTGTCGGTCCGTCATCGCGGATACCGTCGTCCACTGTCAGTTCCGACATTACCCATTTACCGCCCGGCAGTCCGTAGGTCGGGTCTGTATGCTCATAGTCGAGGGTAAAGGTTCCTCCCAGCGAGTTCACTACCGATTTCAGCATGTTCGTGCGTCCGATGGCCGAACGGGTAACCTTCAGTTCGCTTTCCTTGTCCGATTCCACGATGTCAAGATATCCGTCGCCGTCCACATCCTGTAGGGCATATCTTGGTCTGCTTATACTATGACCGGTTGATCCGCCTGGATTGGTAGATATCTTGATGCTTATTATCGGAATGTTGATAGAGACAGTAAAAGCAGCGTTTACGGATTCTGAAGTCGAAGCCGACTCGTTCAATGAAGTCACACCGTTCCATGTCATCTGTTCGCCGAATCCGTTTCCGGTATTTAGAGCAACTGTGACACTTCCGTCATTTTTCCATATTTTGTCTGGCAGACCGTCGCCGTTGATATCCATAAGGTTGAACTCTTCGGCGCTCTCGGAAGTGACGATACCGAAACCGGCCATGAAACTGCCGGAAGCCTTGTTGATAGACACTCCACCTATATTACCACTGGCTCCAGCATCGTATGAGAGGCTGGAACCACCTTGTATGCGGTCAAGTCCCCAATCTATAGGGTCAGAGAATGAATAGCCGTAGTTCAGGCGCACTTTCTTGTCGGACAGTATTTTGTCTGGCAGTCCGTCGCCGTTGATATCAATAAATGTCTCCACTGCTTCGTCAGTGTTCTTTGGTGCGCTGCCGGAAATTGAGAATTGTGCTTGCCATGATGTCATAGCCATATCCATGGCGTTTTTCCCATATTTTATTGTATTGGCGATATTTGATACAGACGCAACAGGATTTCCACCGTAGCCCCAGGCATCGGATTCATTATCGGTAGTAATAGTTCCTATTCCTCCTAGCTTTTCTCCACTGAGTCCACCCAAAGTATTGGTGTACTGAATGGTTCCTCCGGCCACAATGTCTGGATATCCGTCGCCATTCATGTCCATCATGGTCACTTCTGTGGTTGCATTTCCGTTAGCGTCATTGTGAGTGATACCTAAAGCTCCACTTTGTACTACGTTACTTTTGTTGGATACCACTTGTGTTACAGCTGCCGCACCGGTACCTTGCAGACATTCTCCTGACAACCCGGCTATATTCACGTTGTTTTCCAAAGGATTGGTAATGATTACATCCTGATCGCCAAGGCGTGCAGTTCCAGCTTCGTATGCGGTTAGATATATTTCCTGTCGCTGTCCTACCCAACGGTCTATTGTAGTCTGATCTGTACCGATAGGAGTGAATGCCATGGTAAGCGGATCAATTTTATCATCTTCACTTTCTGGAAGTTTTAACAGTGATTCGTCAATAGGCTTGTTAAAGCGTCCTTCGGAAGCATTGTAGACAAATCCTCCCCATCCACGGTACAGCATTCCAAATCCTTCATTTTCGCTCTTGGCATAGAAGCCTGCATTAATACTGTCTGTCACAAGACCTCTTAACAAACGGACTCGTGAGTATTCGGGAGCTACATTGCTCATGCTTCCTGAATAGCTGAACTCAAACCATACTTTTTCTGTTTCTATTTTACCAAGTTTTAATGAGTCGGTTTCTACTATACCGTCAGTTACAGTAAACACTTTTTTACCCCATAGTTTGTCTACCGATTTAACTGTGAGCGTGATGTCTCCATTAAAGTCGGTAGGCAAGGAAATACGGGGAACAACTACAAGTGCTGTATCCTCTGCACTAAGCGTATAAACTTCACCTTCTGAAATCATTTCTGCAAAAGGATTATAATTCACCGGTACCGAAGTGGTTCTCTCTACATTTGCCGTATCTGTATAAGTAATTGTAGGGGCCCATTTGATTTTTGTCCATTCCACGTTGGACATGGATGTGATTCTGAACTGGAAGTTTGTCAGCTTGTCAGCATTGGTAATATTCGCTTCAAGAACAGCATTGTCTGCCGTTTCTGCTGCAGCATATGCCTTTGTGTAAATTTCCTTTTCAATATAATTGGGATTGTCGTTACCATTGGCATCTTTAGGATCATTCGAACCTATTATGCTAAGAATCACATCATCTGTGGTGATTGGTTTCGAAAATGTCCCTTTCAGAGTGAATGCCGGACCTCCGTCAAGTTGTGTCAGTGTATTGACATCATATATCGCTCCTTCTTCTGGTTTATAGACGGTTGTGGAGTAACCATTAGGAAGTATCTCGGCTGTTCCTGAATAGGTGATGGTTGGAGACCATTCTACATTGTCAAAAGCACCGTTGCTTGTCTCTTCATTTCCGGATTGCACACGGAAGTAAATCCGATCGCCTTTTTGAACAGACAGATTGGCAACAGAAGCCTCGTATGTGGTTACATCACCTTTTGCTATAGCTTTGTTCCAGTATTCTGTTCCACCTTTTTGAATGGCTACTCGTACACCGTCAGCTTTTGAATAGGCATCTGTATCATAGTCTCCTGTAGGGCTAATTAGTTTTACGGTTCCGGATATGTTTACGGTTCCGGCTTTAGGAGCCTTCCAGACCCTCACAATGTCTTGCATTGGAGAAGCTGCTATGGCTTCTTCTTGTTCCTCTGGACTTATGGTTATGACAGAAGCGTCTATCTCTCCGCTATAGATGATTGGGCTTGGAGTATCGGCACTGCTTTCAGTGAATGTCGGTATCGCATTACCTTCTGTGTCAAATTCAATATGGTTAAAATATACTTTTCCATTGGATACGAGATCGATAAGTCCGTCACCGTTTATATCGCTGAAATATTCAGTTGTTCGTGTCTTTGTTTTTACCATATCTGTTCCAACTTCGGCAGTTAGGGCCATCCATCCTACTGTAGCCTTGGCTCCACCGGTATTGGTTGAACTTTTCGTTGTGGAGAAACTTGAAATACCGTTTATTTTGATAGGACTTCCATAAACAATGTTGCCATTGTCATTTTCTCTTAACTGTGGTCTGTAATATAGGGCACCTCCTTGGCGGTACACTTTGTCGGGAAGTCCGTCACCATTAAGGTCGACGAATGTGGACAGTCCCTTGCTGTTGTCTGTCGAGTGGCTATAGGATCCTCCTACAGTATTTCCTTTCCATGGACTTCCATCAATTACACCTACACCCGCATAGAAAGATACATTTGTTGATGTGCCGGTTGTACCGCCAAGAGCGGTCGGTTTGTCACTGAATCTGCCAGTCCCCTGTAATGGATTGATGAATCCTGCATCCAGACCGTCGTCATGGAGGTTCCATGTCTCGCTGCTGCTTTGGAACGGTACATAGCCGTTGCCTGACTGTACATCATCATAATAGTCAAATGTCTGGAAAGCCACTTCCTGATTGTCGGAGTCAAACTGCTTCACACTTTCCAGCACCTCCTTAAAGAAAGCGCCATCCTTGTAGGTGAAGGCATAGCTTCTCAGTTCTTCTCCGAGGAAGTTTACAGTGACTTTCTCCAACAGGCGGTTAGACGATGTAAGGAATCCGTAACGTGCGTTATTTGATTTCAGCTGTTTTACTTTGTTCCCCTCAAATACGACAACTGTATGCGGCTCCTGTCCGGCATTGCCCGCACGTACTTCTTTCAGGTAAATGGCCTTTGCCTTCAGTCCTCCGCGTACATCCTCGTCGGTCGTTTCATATACATATTCTATATAGTCGCCGTGGGTTTCCTCCACACGTGCGAGTTTCCATTCGGATATTACATCTCGGGACACCCCGTTAATATCTGTGATTGTACCTTTCAAGACAGCACCATTGCCTCCATAGGTATATTTCACTCCTTGCCTGTCAGTTACTTCCCAGTAGTAGTCTGCCGGGGAGTTTCCCTTACGGATTATTCGGCTGAAGTCTCCTCCCTGACGGGTATAGAATTGTCTGTCTGCTTTGCGAATCATCTTATCCCCACGGTGAGAGACGCTCATATTTCCGTCGTCGTCCATGGTGGAGAGCATGGCTCCCGACAGAAGATAAGTTTCGGTCTCTTTTTCCGTGTCATAGCGTGGAACTCCCCATCTGGTATCAAGGGTAATGGAAGGAACTGGCAGGTTCCAGCCTTCTCCTAGCCAGCCGCTGCCACCCTCACTGCTGTATTGGATACCGAGCGAAGGTACCATGCCGTTTCGGGCAGGAGGCATCTCAAAGGCATACTGCAGATTGGCAGTTCCACGGTTATTGGCTGCCGGAGGTGCTATCACGTTGATTTTCGAAGTCGGATCAGCCGCCTTGATGTCATTCATCATCGTAGGTGCAAATCCTTCAGTTTCCGGAGACTCCGGTGCCTGAATGACACCGTTTATCATATCCGTGAAGTGTGTCGTTTTTGATACCACACAGGCAGATTCTTTGTCTACTTCCACTCTTTCCAAAGCTACCCAGTGACGGGTGTCGGTATCAAAATAGTAGGTTCGGATATCATCTTCTGTATATCCGCTTGGTATTCTTGTCCGGTCGTATTTCAGTTTCACCGTAGCTCCCTCTCCAGCAAAATGGTCACCATGAGGCAGGAAACGGTAACCTTCGCTTTCAGCAGTGACATTTGTCATGCCGAAATCCAGAGCCGGTACATCTATATCACGTAATGAATTGACCGACAGTCTTCTGTCACCCAATAATACATCTTTTCCTACAATCAGTTTTCCTCCGCTGATGCTGATGCTGTCTGCGGTTTCCTTGTTGAAAAGCTTGGCTACAGGTCTTGATGTATATGCTGTATATTTACGGCTGAAATCAGCTTTTCCTCCGTCGCTTACAGCAAATGTTCTGGTAGCTATGCTTCCGTCGGCTTTTGACGCGGTAATGGTTACCTTTCCGGAACTGGCGGTAATCATACCTTCAAACTCACCGTCGGTCAGATTAAGCGGTTCGCTACCGGCTTTTACAGTATGGAAGCCTTTGCCTGTAAAACCGTGGATATATGTTTTTCCCTCATAGGCTACAGGCATGAACGCAAGCGATATGCTCTCATCATTTCCATCTTCTGTTTCTATTCGCAGGTTGCGTACGGAATATGCGGGCATTCCTTCCACTGCCGTAAACAGAATGCGGTTAGTGCCTTTATGTAACCATGAAGGACTGATTTCTTCGCGGACTGTAGTCCAGTCTTTGCTTACAACAGCATGATAACCGCCTGTCGCGGGCCGGTCATTGATACTCTTGCTTACACCGTTTCCAGAACTGATACCGTACAGGTCATACGCCAGCCATACCAGTTTGTTACCTGCAATATTTTCAGCCAGTTCTATTTCAAAGAGGTTATCCTCTGGATTGTCCGAAGCTTTTCCTTCCGATATTCCTATATGGCCAATACTTTGCTCCGAGGTTATTACCTGCATTGAAGTTGATGCGGGTGTTTCGGATTTCTCCAAGCCAGAAGATAGCAAACCCGCTGTTTGGTTGTCATATTTTTCAGACTCCTTGTTGTTTCGCTCAGCAACGGTTGCTGTTGGCTGATATTCTTTCCCGGACACTATATCGGGAGAGTGGTCCGAAAAATGCCGTGATGTGGCAAAGCCGGCGACAGCCAGTACCAGGGCTGCCGTGGCAATTATATGTGATCTTTTCATAATATTGCTGCTTTAGTCGTTATTTTACAATAATTTTCCTTGTAAACTCTTTGCCGTCTGCTGTAAGGGCTTTGATGATATAGACACCCGGACCAGGTACTCTGAATTCTGTATTTTTCACGGATTCGCCTTCCATGTCCTTGTTTTCTATCATTCTGCCCGATGCATCGAAGACAATTAGTGTTGCTGATGATGTTATGTCACGCTCCAGCACCGCATCATAAATTCGTGTTGCATTACCTTTTTCGTTGACAATGAGGTTGTTTTGTTCGGTGTCTCCAGTGTCGTTGCCATTCTGGATTTCGAAGTTCTGTTTTTCCCTCATTTCCTCTGTTCCGTTCGGAAGTGTATCGTCACATTCACTGCCTACATGTACGGTCAGATTTACAGTATTCGACTTTGGTGTCTCTATTTGTACGTTGCCGGAGGTCGCAAATGATTCCACCGGTTTGCCGTTTACCATAAGATTGGTGATGTGTGTCTCTCCGGTTCCGTATTTGATGCAGAAACGCCATGCTCGGAGTGACCATACCGTTTCACGATGGAACACTTCACCGTTTACACGGTAAACCACTTGCATACTGCCCACCGAAACGCTCAGTACATCACCCTCTTTTATCGTTGCATACTGTGTTATGCTGGTGTAACCGTTATATATGATATGCGCTTTGTTGCCACGTACATCAAAACCGTATTGCGTAATTTCATCGGTCAGGGCTGGCTCAAGTCCCACACGATAGTTTGAATTGGTTTCAGCTACTGTCCATGTAATTTCACCGGACAGATAGGTATGGGTATCATGTGAATAGCTCGTGTATAGTGCGTTCCCGCTACCATAGATATCGTTTCCACCTCCTTGTGTGACGGAAAGTGTATAGGTTCCCGGAGCAAGGCTGTCAATCCGATGGGTGTCACCTATAAATGTTCCGCTTGCTATTGTGGTACCGTGTTCCATTCCTGCCACAGTATCTACTGTCAGGGTATAGTTATAAACAGGAGTGCCTATATTAACTCCAATTTCTATCGATCCGTCATTCTGTGGCACTCCGTTTTCACAGCTGGAAGGTGTTGGCTCGGCATCAACATCCAGACCATCATAATAAGCAAAGGTGAACATGTCACTTCCGCTGCCGTCAGCATCCCAGAATATATTATGAAATATGGTTTTCCCTCTGGATATGTCCGGTTTTGAACATCTCACTACTATCATGTTCTCTGGATCAAACGTTCCTTCTCCGCTCGGATCTATAAGTATGACTGTGCGTTTGCGGCAGTAATCAGCAAATTCTCTTCCGGATGTCAGACCATAGCTGAGCTCTGCCTGGTTCCCGGTATCACCGATACCTCCTGTTCGTAGAGAAATTATTGACAGAGGTACTTCTGCTGATTGGGTCCGGATTATTCCGTTTGATGTTCCGGTAGTATCAGGTGCGGCCATAGTGCAGTTGGCGCTGCCCGAACCGTCTATACGGAGAAACAGATATCCGTTTTCACGGCGGATCGAAAGCATTCTTCCACTAACTCCGGTCGCAACAGTGCCGGAAGATACCTGTCCGTTATTGATGGCATATACAGAACCATTATTGCCGATTCTGAATCCGTAGGCACATTCATTACCACCGTCGGTAAATCCGACATCAAAAGTCGGATGTGCTGTCGGGCATCTGAACTCCATTGCTCCTCCTCCTGTTGGCATGGCTGGAGTTATGGCGTATGCTCCTGCTGTTGCTGTTGTTTGGGTTATATCGTCCAGGAATCCTTCACTTGTTACATCAAGTCCGTTTCCGGTCCATCTGGTCATTAGGCTGTCTGCGCTTGCCGGCATATTGCTTCTTACCAGCCATGTACGGCTCATAATATGCCACAATGTGTCATTCGATGCCGTATAAGTTGATGTCGGTGCATCATCGTCTCCCCAGAAAACATACCCGTTATCCGGCATTGTATTACCATATTCCCGTCCCATAACCAGCAGGTGAGCTGATGAAGGGAGATTGTAGGAATTGGACTGATAATAACTGTCATTCTCTTTTAATGACGAGTAAGTAGGCGCTTCTTCGTAGGACGTGGAAGAAAGCGGCTGCAGAAGTTCTCCATTCAAATCCTGACCAAAGGCAGCTACTCTGTTATGATACGATTTATGCTCATCTCTGTCCCATATCAGGTTGCCCTCACTGTCAAGATACGATCCGTTTAATGTTATGCCATATTTTACAGCAAGATAACTCTCTACTTTTCTTCTTTCGACAGGACTGAGATAGCGGCTGTAAACAATATATTCAGATGTGTAGCCGTCAAATTTCTCATTTCCGAAAGATGATACGTCAAAAGAAGTACTGAAATCGGAGTCTGTTGACGAATATGCACTGCCAAAAGATATGGCGGTTTTACTGTCTTCTCCCCATAGATTGAAGTTTGGCCTGTCGGCTTTCAGGTAAGTAGCAATACGTGGTGATTGTTCCTTAAACTCATCTTCAGACAGTGAATCAGAAGACGAATACACCAAATCCTCTCCATTTTCACTTCCGTAATCAAGTGGATCAATTCCTTGTGTGCGGACTGCTTTATCTTTGGTAAATACAGTGCCGGATCCTTTGCGGCCGTTGACAGCATACAGTACCATGTCTTTGTTGCTGCTTGTTGATAAAGGAGCAAAAACTCCAAAGATGGTCGCTTGCGACAGGTTGGAATACTTAAGATAGGCAGACTTGCCGAACATTCCATCCGATAGTTTGAATGCCGGATGGAAGTTAATGGTGTGCAATGAGGTACGTGACTGTGTGAATTCCGTAAGTTCTGAACTGCCAAGTCTACGTTGGTTAAGTTTTACAGAATCACCCGAGTGGTCCATCCAGTGATAATACCCCTGTAGATTGGATGTTACAGGTAAAGGCTTGTACCAAAGTTCAGTTCCGTTGACGCCTCCGGGCGACTGGGCGTACACAGACAAGCCTCCCATCCCCAATAGAAATAGTAAAGTCTTTTTCATGGATAAAGTGTCGTTGTGTAATTGTAAGTTGTATTGTAAAAAAAGCGATATTTCAGGTTAGATTATACCTGAACGCGTCGAGATGATGCCGCCTGCAATTGCGCGTCCGCAAAGAGGCCGTTGAACTTAAACAAACTTTTTAATAGGGGATAATATGCCGGCTATTTCGAGTGTCCGGCTGACAATATATAGCTGATTTTCCCCTAACCCCGTATAAATGTATATATAATATTTGTACGGCAAAACATTTTGACGTTAAATTTTATTGGTTTAGAATTTTTTAATATTAAGCTCTTTCTTTTTTATAAACCCTCGCACCATCGGGAACTGATGCGGTAAATAACGCAACCTATGTACGGAGACTTTAATCGCATTGTTGTCCAGCTGGTTCAGCATCCTGTCATGCACAAACCTCTCTCGGATTTAACCTATACGGAATGTGAACTGGCCTATGCTTTGATAAGAGAATTGATTGATTTGTCAACTGAAGGTGATTATACTTTATTGGACTATATCCAAATGGCTCGCCTGGAGTATTATCTGGGTGAGTTGTCTTGTAAGATCAACTGTAGTAGGGAGGAAACTGCCCTTCATTATGCGGGCGCCCTTCATCTATTAGAAAAAGGCGGCTTTGATTTGAACATAAAGAAGTGGGTTGAACTTGTCAGCCTACGAATCGAGAACTCTAAAAAAGAATGACATTCTGATTTTGTATATAGAATCTGATCTGTATCCACTCAGTATTTATCCGGCATATCCATATGGAATAGTCAACCGTTAGACTGCTTAGAACAAGTATTCTAACGGTTGACAATAAATTCTCTTGCTTTTATAATATTTTTCTATATATCCTGTTAATTACTCTATTAGTCATGCCCAATTAACCATTCCAATTAATCCATCCTCTTTAATAATCCCCTTTAATAATCTCCTTTTGTAATTTCCCTTTGTGGTATATCCCTAGTATTCTTTTTACATTTGGTTCATTTTTTTGCTTTCCTTCTATATTGTCTTCTTGTCTCTTTCTTCCTGTTGTCTTTTTCTCATCTGTAATTCGACTGTAATTTTGTTATTTCTTTCTTCTGCATCTTTTTCTCTCTTGCGTGCGCCTACGCGCCCGCGTGTGATATAATAATGTGTCCCATGTGTACCGTTTTCGCCCGCAATCCACTCATGATAAAAAATATGTTCTACAACATCATTATCCTTCAGCACTTTAGCATATTCTTTCAAAAAAACTTAGAAAAAAGAGTTTAATATATTTGGATTGTATACCAAAAGGGTGTACTTTTGCACCCGCTTTCCAAGAGAAGAAAGCCTTGCAGAATTGACATAGTGAAAAAGCGAGATTGCGCTTAAAGAAAAGAACAAAAAAACTTCCGAAAAGTTTTGGATTATAATAAATAAAGTTCTTATCTTTGCAGTCCGATTCGCAAAGAAAACGGCCTTTGTTTTTTCTTTTATACATTCTTTCCCTTTCGCATAGAGAGCCTGAGAAATGAGTAAAAAGAAAAAATAAAAAAAACTTCCGAAAAAGTTTGGTAGTTAAAAATAAAGCCTTTACCTTTGCACCCGCTTTTAAAACGAAAGCAGCAAGTTCTTTGAAATATTGATAAACAATACAAGTAGTACAAGTAAAAAAATAGAACCGTCAATACTTGTCCGAGAGAGTAGCGATACGATTGAGGATGATAGGTATTTGAATAAGGTCAATAAATTTACTTTTCAGAAGAAGAACCTGCCGGGCAGCCCGAAGATGAAGGGATGGATCCCCTTGAACCGGTTGTGGACGAACGTTCAGATAGTTCCGGACCTGACAGTCCGATCGAAGAGGTAGAAACTGGTCCGGATGCGGAAAGAAAGAAGCCCCGCACGAAGCGGATTGCCGTTGTTTCTATGTTTGTATTCCTTCTTATGCTATTCAATATCGGGCTTTACCTGAATCGCACGTACTTTTTCGAAAAGGAAAAAGAGCCCTTGAGGATTGATACGGTCTTTCCCAAAGGAGAGACTGTTGCGACCGAAGCCGTTCCGGATACGACAATCGTTTTTGCCAATGAAGATTCCTCCCAGACTGTGGGTGAAACAACGGTGGAAAATCCGGAAGTTGAACCCGAAGCCGTTTCGCCTAAAGTCATTGCCCGTGTCAAGATCGAGTCGGGAAGCCGCCTGACGCTGATCTCGTTGAAATATTACGGAAGCAAATTGTTTTGGGTATATCTGTATGAATATAATAGAGCTGTCATAACGGACCCGAATAACGTGCCTATCGGCACTGTGATCGAGGTGCCTGCACCGGAAATGTACGGCATCGACCGTCGTGATCGTTCTTCCATTGAAAAAGCCGCTGCCCGCCAGACTGAGATACTGAGTGGCAAACTGTAATAAAAACTCTCTCTCTTAAGTAAAATAAAACAAAATAGTTCTGTGCAGGTTAGTATTATTTAACTGCGAAAGTGCAGAATACGAATTTAACATTTCTAATTTTGTGCATCTTAAAAAAAGCAAGTAAAAAATAGTAACAATATAATTGAAAAAAATCTATGAGTCAGACAGTAGACATTCGTGAGTTGAATGAGCGAATTGAAAGTAAAAGC
>OGXU01000267.1_pt1 | contig 31364 bp, 25 predicted proteins | sample 1576381 | NCBI WGS metagenome assembly OGXU01 (sample SAMEA3541544, study PRJEB24748) | human gut metagenome | biome: human gut; feature: human-associated habitat; material: faeces | place: China | collected 2012 | reverse complement strand
AAGCACTGTCGGCACTCAGCTCGCCCCGGTAGTAACGGGCCCAGACGCCGCCCTTTGCCGCTTCTTTATCACTGCGCAGCTCGCCCATGCGTTTCATCAGGTTGTTGCCTTCGATGCGCCACATACTGCCCAGCGCCATCTGCGCGTCAGCGGCCGTCATCACTGTTTCGGAAGCGCCTGCTTCCTCAAAATCTATTTGCGTGATCTTGACATCATTGCCGTCCACTGTTACGGTCGGCGTTGCCAAAAATCTGGTCAGCGGGTCGTCCATTACGCTTTCCTTACCAATAAAATTATTTAAGTTCTGCCCAGGCTCCAAATCAGTTACTGTCAGTACCGTCACCTCGCCGATAAAGCTGTTCAGCCTGCTGCCGTCAAAGGCTTTGTCGTAACCGACAGTGATGTACTGTGTTGCCGTGCTGCTGTCGGCTGCCAGTTTCGCAAAAGTAAACTTATCGGCATTAGGAGTAACATTCGACAGGTCAGCTGCAACTTTAAAGGTATTGCTGCCCGCCAGCCGCAGGGTGCCGCCGTTAATGGTGCGGCCCACGTTTTGGCCTGCTGCCGGACTGCCAAAGCCCAAAGTCGCATTGTTCAGATATGTTATAACAGTATTGTCAGTAGACGAGCCATCGCTGTTTAAAACAGCATTATCGTTAAACAGCACTGTTGCGTTATCGGCATACACTGCATAGGCTTTACTGCCTTCCGGTGTCTCGGTATTGCCGGCTTTGGCGCCGATAGTGATCGTGCCGCCGTTGGTTTTGGCACTCAAAGTAATCACAGAGCCACTATCAGCATACACACCATAAGCCTCGGCCTGCGCTCCCTGTCCGCCGGCACTGCCGTCAACACCGGAAGAACTACCATAAGATCCTTTGCTGCCGCCAGCGCCGCCTGTCCCGGCAGCAGCCTCAGCCGCGATACTGTCTACGGTCAACGTAAGCAACGCCTGTTCGCTGCCCCTGACGCCATAAGCAAAAGCGTTGCCGCCAGTGCCGCCGCTGCCTCCATTTGAAACAGCATAACTAACGCCTTTAGCACCTGTACCACCGCTGCCACCAACCGCCTCAGCCTTGATGCTGCCCGCAGTCACTGCCGCAATACCACTGCTCCACACACTATAAGCAAAAGCGTTACCTCCATTACCGCCACTGCCTCCATCTGCACCCATATGGCCGGAATAACTGTTACCACCGACACCACCTGCACCACCGCTGCCGCCAACCGCCTCAGCCTTGATGCTGTCTGCAGCCACTGCCATAGTGCCACAGTTCCTCACGCCATAAGCAAAAGCGTTACCGCCAGTACCTCCATTGCCGCCGACTTCAACCCCTTGATTCTCTATAATGCTGCCATTAGCACCACTGCCACCGTCACCACCAGTAGCCGCGGCTGTTATACGCTCTACCGCCAGCTCATTTGCCAGGAGGCTTTGAACTGCTATGCCTGTTGCAGTGGCTTTGCCACCCTGCCCGGCATTGGCGTGCGTAATACTATCCTCAAGAATATTGGCATTATTATCCCTGCCAGCACTACCGCCAGCACCGCCGGCAGCCGTACTGCTGATCGCCTCGGCCGTCAGCTGCATGCTGCCATTTTGGATAGTCAATCCTACACTTGCAGCGTTGCCGCCGTCAGCACCGTCAGTACTCATATATGGATCACCCTGGCTGTTATTTGTATCCTCTTGGAAGGTTTGGGCTGCGCCGCCAGAACCACCATCCCCCCCGGTAGCTGTCAGGGTCAGGTTTGCACAGCTTACGCTATAAACACCGCTGCCAGCAGCCACCAGGCCATAAGCTTCGGCTGCGCCGCCAACAGCTGCCAATCCGGCCTCGCCGTAAGTAGAACCGCCATTGCCGCCTCTGCCGCCAGTACCGGAGATCACAATATTATTTGCCACTTCTACTGCTGCCTGCTGGCCGCTCAAAACAAGTCCCCGCACAGCAGCATTACCGGCTGTTCCTCCATCGCCACCGTGATTATCCTTGCCCTCCTTATTAATATATCCCAGATACCCGGCATCACCGGCCTTTATAGTCAGGCTGATACTGGTCGCTGTCAGGCTGCCATCAGTTATGGCTATACCAGCCGCCGCATTACCTCCGGCGCCACCATTACCCACAGTCACTTCCGAAGTCGGAGCCGTACCACTAGTATCACTACCACTTTTACCACCGTTACCTGCCTCTGCTGCCAACGTCAAAGCCCCTGTCTGCACATCGCTCCCAACAGTCAGCTGCAGCTCTGCGTCACCGCCACTGCCGCCATTACCAGTTATAACCTCACTCTGAGCAGTTTGATCACCACCGTTACTGCCTTTTGCCCCCTGCACTTTTACACTTACAGCTTTACCGGTATCATTAACAGTCAAGGTGCCACTAAAGCTTGCAGCGCCGCCGTTACCGCCATTGCCGCCGGCATCATCAGTACCGCTGCCGGCAGCACCGTCTGTACCATTACCACCAGCCACATTAATGTCAACGCTGTCAGAGATACTGACATTTTCCCGGGTATCATCGGCGCCGTTATTTCCGTCGGCTGCCGCCCAGGCTGTACCAGCCCACAGGTTCAAGCCGCTGGCCGATACGATCGACATGGCCAGTAAGGTATGGGCCACCTTTTTTGTCAGTATTTGTTTTCTACTCATTTTCATCCTTCTTCCCTATATTTTAGTAATTTGATTTATCTTTATTTCTTATTAAAGTCTTTAAAAATATTTATCCCTCAGCAGGTATTTCAGTACTGCTTCGTAATATGAAGCCGCTTTCTGATACTCACCGCGGTTATGCAGCAAACGCGCCGTCAGCAGCACCGTTTCTACCGTATTGCCGTCCTGTGGTTTCAAATCGCTCCACAGCGATTTTTTGACATACTGCCAGTACAGCTTTTTCTCATCACTGTCGTAATAGTAAATATGCCAGGGTTTTACGTAGTCGATATAATGCACGATAACGTCGTCAGGTTCTGCTTTCAGTACTGTGTTGTTGATAACGATGCAGTTATACTTTTTGGGCAGCTCGGTAAACGCGCCGTCGATAACGCCGTTGAGCGCGTCCTGGTCGCCCCAGAGAATCTTCGTATCAACAACCTTATCCAGCCACTGGAACAGCTTCTGTGTAAGTTTTTGCTGCCGCCATTTAACTAAATCCATTAAAAGTACGCCGGAATTAAAGTAGCGGCCGTTTTTCAGACCGATACGATCGCAGCTTTTGGCTTCACCCCAGTCACGTACAGCCCCCAAAACTCTGCCCAGCAGATCGGTCTGCCACAACGGCAGGATGTCGCCCTTACAGATGATGTCGGCATCCAGATAGATTAGCAGCTTAACTGATTTTGGCAGCAGATCGGCAAACAGATAGCGGTAATACATGGCCTGGGTGATATGCCCCGGCGGTACGACAAAAGTCATCCCCTCGGTACTGGTGATCTGATAAAAGTGCAGTGTCAGGTTACGGTATAACTGCTCCGTCTTTTTTAATCTGTCAATATCCTCCGGCAATAATTCGTCATAGACGATATGTATGATAAGTTCGTTAGCGATATTGTTATGCACCAGCGAGGTGATGGTGATCCCGGCGAATCTGCCGAAGTTTTTGTCGATCCCAAAACCGATATGTATTTGTTCTGCCACTTTGCGCCTCCTTTCTTTTCCAGTTCGGTCTTTGCTGCTTTTTGTTCTGCCGCGCCGCCCCCTTTGAAAAACTTGTTTATATCCTCGCAGTTATTACTGCGGAGCTGGTATTGTCAGTCTTTATCCAAGCTGTAAAAATGCCTTCAGCGGCCCTTACTCAGCTGCAGCAGCTTCAGCAGCAGGCGCACTTCCTCCAGCGAGTACTGCTCCTGTTCGTCAGTTTCTGCGGCTGCAGTTTCAGGCACACGCTCACTTTTTGCACCCGACGCCTGTTCGTCAGCCTCGGCATCATGTGCCTGTGCCCATTCAGCCGCCGCTTTTCTGTCCAGCAGTGTTTCCAGCGTGCAGCCCAAAACATTGGCGCTGCGCACCAGCAGCTTTAAGCTGACCTGCACATTGTTATGCTCGATATTACTCAGATGGGTCTGACTGATGCCGATACGTTCGGCAAACTGCTGCTGGTTGAACTGACAGGCACCGCGCAGCAGGCGGATATTACTGCCGATACGCGGCAGACAACTTTCATCGTACATACTTCACCTCAGTTTTCGAGAATATTAGTATTTTAGTTTAAAATATCGAAAATAAAGCATCGCTTTTTTGTTTTATATTAAAAACATTTGTTATAGTAATAATCGTAATCATTATACCACGTTTGTACCCCCCCGCAAGACACTTGCTTTGAACCTGTGTAAAACGTCTGCGAGTCTTGCCAGGCGCATTACTCCAGCGGCTTTAAAACTGTCGGCGTCTGCGCGTTTTTTTATGGTTCTGTTACTTTTTGCGTTTCACCAACCGCCAAAATCATTGCCGGAGCACAATCATACTAAAAATACAAAAAACGCCTGCTGTTGAGGCAGACGCTGCAAAACAATAAAAACATCCTTTATTCAAATAATAGAAATAACAACTCATCTTTAAACGGTTTTAAGTATTTTTCTGTAAAATATATACTTGTAAGTTTTTTATAGATTATATAAAAAAACTGCCTTTTCAGACAGTTTTCTTACCATACGCAATAATACTCTCAATATTAAATTGGAAATAATTCGCAATCAAAAATCGCTATTATATCCTTCCATGCATCCAACTGGCAATTTCATCAGCTTTTCTTTGAGAAACTATCCCTTTATCAATATAACTTCTTAAAATTGCCACTAAGCTTGAGAAATCATTTTCCGTAAATTTCCTGTGAGCCTCAATAGCATACACTTCATCACAAAAAACCTTGCCTATCGCTTCATCAGATTGCCCAGAATCAAATAGTCTAATCAGATCATTTACCCATCCCTGAGCAATTTCACTTCTGCCAGTAGAGGTAATCCCTCCTCCGCTACCATCCACAGCATCTCTGTGGATAGCATAATCAAGCGCATAAGTCATAGAATCGCGATAAGTAACTCCGTGGCTATGCAAAAATACTGAGCCACGGATAACAGCGCCTGGAATAACATGTTCCCATTCTCCTCTGCTATCCAATAAATCGCTGGCAGAACCTCCCTCCTTATAAATTTTTACACGACCACACCTTTCACCATGGTCACAATTTGGATCAGTACAAATAATACACATAACCAATACCTCCTTATATTTTAAGTTGATTTTAGAATAACATTAACCTGATTTACAATGGTGGAAAATGCCGCCTTCCGCAAAATAATAATTTAAATACTCAGACAAAAAATAAAAGAGCAAACCAAAATGGTTTGCTCTTTTTTATGATAAACTTGCTGTCTGCCGGACTTACTTTTCTTCTATACCCTTCAGCATTTTTATGACCCGCACAACTTCGTCGATCGTGATCTCGCTGTGCTTTTTTTCTTCGGTTTTTTCTGCGCCCCTGACCAGATAATCCAAGCTTACCTGCAGGATATCACAGACCCGGCACAGCATCTGCAAAGTGATCCCGCTGCGGCCATGCTCGATATTACTCAGGTGCGTCTGCGAAATACCCAGTTTAGAGGCACATTCAGTCTGTGAAACCGCCAGCTTCAGCCGCATGATCCTAATCCTGGTGCCAATCTCTTTATAATCGATGCTGTTATCAAATGCTTTTCTGCCCATCTGCTATTCAGCTTTCGCTGTATCTTCAGCCAAAATCTGTTCTACACGATAGGAAACGGTTTTCTGTCTGGCGGCTGCGACCTGGGCAGCCAGCTCCTGCTCGCGTTGTTTGTCTTCTATCACTTTACGGGCTTTTGATTCCGAGCTTCTGCCAAAGCGGAAGGTCGCGCCGATATTAGCTGCCTTCTCACTGCCGCTGATCGAAAAACCCACGCTCAAAAGTACGTCTTTATTAGGGTTGTGGAACAGACCTGCCGCAATAGCGCTTTCACCGCTGTAAGTACCTGCCGCCATCGAGAATTGAGTCGGGGCATCCGGGTCATATTCCAGCGGATGCAGGCCGGCCATAGCGACTGCCAAAGCTCCGACTTTATCAATGCGTCCGTCCAGCTCGTCGATGCGGTTGCTTAAGCCGTCGATCCGCCCGTCTAAACGCTGTACTTCCTGGATGCGTTCTGTCCGTTCGGTAGTGATTGCCTGCGTATTTTTTTCGATATTTTCTTTATTGGTCACGATGCCTTGTTTATTAGTTTCAATATCCGCTGTGTTTTGTTTTATCGCCATAGAATTTTCCGAAATCTTTTGACCCTGCTCACTTAAAGTCTTATCTTGTTCAGTATTTTTTTCTTGGGCCTGTTTGGCCTCTAAGTATGCTCCAGTAGCCTTTGAATGTGCGTCAGCAGCTTTCTTCTCTGCTGCCTCTGCAGTCTCTTTTGCAGTTTCCGCATCCCTATTTACTGCTTCCAAATCTTTTTGTGTTGCTAAGGCGCCGGCAGCTTTTATAGCATCTTTATCCGCTTTAACATCCGCATCATTCATGACATCTAAACCTGCATGTATTTCCAAACCAGTACCAATCGCAGCCGCATAGCCTTTTAAACAAAAGTCCCCCCCATATGTACTCCGCCCATTATCAGGCTCAAAACGACCGCCTTTGCTAAAATCTTATTCATCCTTTTCATATTCTTTTACCCCCTTGAGATTTATTTAGCATCTTTCTAAAACATGCTAAATTTCACCGTATTTATTCAACATCCAGCAAAAAAATCCTGCTCTCTTTTTGCATATTTAAGCAATTACAAGGGATAAATTAGCCATTTTATGTATATTAATATCATATTTTATAATATTAATTCATTTTATTTCTTCATCTGCCAGCATTTCTATTTTTTATGTTTATTTCTTATTTATATTATTTTCGATTATTTGCTTTTATTTCCTAACTTGCGAAATCAGAAAAAATTTTTATACATTTTACTTTTTTAAATGCCAACTCAACAGCAAACAGTATTCTTATTACAAATATAACAACTTTCAGTACACTCTGGCCGCCGTACCCGAACCGCAGCTGTCAAATAAAAATAAGACCGGAAAATCCGGTCTTATTCTACTGTCCGCTTCTTGCTCAAAACACAGTATATTTTATTTCTTTTTCAATAACAGTGCCTGTTTCAGGGTTGAATTTCATTTCGCCCCGTACCTCCGGCGTGTAAAAATCTGCTTCATATTCATAAAGCCCGTCACCGCGGTCTAATTCTACTTTAGTAAAAACAGCATTCGGGAATTCCTTCCGGACCAGATTTTGCACATCATTTACTGAAAGGACGATTTTAGGGCTGCCTAAAGCGGTCTGCGCTTCCATTTTAAACTCTCTTACCTTGCCGCCGTTTCTTAAAACCTCGATTTCATAGGCGGTATTGGTTTTATTATCATAGAATTTAACGTCATAATGAGGCACGAATTCAAAGCTTTCGTCCTTAGTCACCAGATGTGTGCTGCCTGCCGGTACCCATTGAGCAGCAATGCTGCGGGCCTGTTCCGCATTGATGAGTTCGGCAGCTAAAGCTGTAACTGTGATCGCCAAAGTGCAGAGAGCTGCTGCCAGCATAGCTATAGATTTTCTTTTCATATCCTTTACCTCCTTAACGGCCGTTACGTCGCCGGCCTTTGCTTTGTCTTTATTTTATAACGCCAAGATTAAAACCAGATTAAAAGCCGCATTACCTGTCAAGGCCTGCTGCGGCTGCCTTTTGAACCTAAAACATATAAACAGCTCCACTCTGTTCAAAAGATGATTTCCAGTAAATTTTTTTGAAATTTTAAAGCTGTTTCATTGTTTTTTGTTGACTGCTTTTATGCAGATCATCAGCCGTGCTGTGCTGCTCCTATCCTCAGAATAAAACCCCTGTCTGCTAAGCAGACAGGGGTTTTGCTGTTAGTTTACTTTTGCTTTCAGTTCTTCGATTTCCCGGCTTTGTTCTTCCAGCTTAGCCAGCAGCAGTTTGATTTTTTCATCCTGCGCTGCCAAAGAGCTGTCTACCTCTTTACGGGTATAAACTATATCTCGTGCTTCTGCCTTACGGTCTCTAGAGCGGTCCAGCGCAAAATTGACGCCGAAGTTGCCCATTTTGCTGCCGCCTTCAGAAACACCCAGTCCCAGTGAGAACATTACTTTTTCATTAGGGGCGTAGAAGCCGCCGACTGCTAATGCGCTTTTACCGCCGTAACCGCCGTAAGCCATGGCCAGCTCGCCCTTGTTACCGTCCTGGAAGCGAGGATGCAGCCCTGCCATCGCTGCTGACAGCGCGCCGACCGTATCGATCTCGTCACCCAGCTTATTGATATCTCTGTGGATATTGCCTATATCCTGCTGTACTGCATACAGCTGACTGCCGTTGATGGCGTCCATCGAGGTGGCGCTGACTTCGCCCGCCGCTACATTGCCGATCGTGGTGCCATTGCTGCCTTCCAGCGTGATTTTGTTTTTATTGATAGTGCCGCCGCTGTCCACATCGTATTTGATAGCGCTGTCAGAAACAGTTTTCAGCTGGTCTTCGGTCGCCGCCTGGCCGCTGGTGATATTCTCTGCGTCCCAGGCAGTATTGGTCAGACCGCCGATCGTGCCGGCACCGCCGTCGATAGTGATCTTATCGGCCGTAATAACGCCGTTGGTACCATTCATATTGATATTACCGGTATTGATCGTACCGTTATTGCCGTCGATAGTGACTTTATTGGCGCCGCTGCCGATCTCGACTACTTCATTCAGCTTCAGCTCGTGATCGATGCCGCCGCTGTCATTAGTGGTTTTTGTGACGATAAAGTTACTGTCGCCTGTCGATACCGAGCTTTGCTGCGCGGCCAGCTCGACTGCTTCCGCCGCCGTATCGTAGATCGCTTTCAGCTGGTCTTCCGTTGCCGCCTGCCCGCTGGTGATATTATCCGGGTCCCATGTAGTATTGGTCAGGCCGTTGATCGTGCCTGCATCATCTTTATTGATCGTCACACCGCCGGCAGTTATCGAACCGTCGCTGCCGTCGATGACAACATTGCCGTTACCGACTTCGATCTTACCGTCGCCGGTGCCGTCTACTTTGACGCCAGTACCGATCTCCAGCTCATCAGCCAGCTTCACTTCGTAATCGGTGCCGCCGCTGCTGTTGGTAGTTGACGTAACGACGACATTGCTGTCGCCTGCCGAAACAGTAGCCTGCTCAGCCGCTTTCTGCGCTACTTCATACAGCTGGCTGCCATTGACGGCATCGGTAGAAGTGGCGCTGACCTGACCTGCCGCTACGTTTTGGATCTGACGGGTCGCCCCGGAGCTGCCTACGCTGACAACGCCCACAACATCGCTGACGCCGGCCCATTTAGTATAACTGCTGTTGCCCGTAACGCTGTTGATCGCCGTCGCTGTAGAATTATTTCCCAAAGCTACACTGTCTTTTAAGCTGATACTGATATTATTTCCCAGTGCCGCCGAATTTTCTGCACCGGAGCTGATCGTATTGTTATTGCCGATAGCAGTGCTGTTTTCAGCGGCAACTTCATTAGCAGTGCCGACTGCGGTACTGCTGCTGCCGGAAACAGTATTTCCCGTTCCGAAAACATTGCTCTTAGAACCGCTGGCAATATTATTATAGCCAAAAGCATTGGCATTATCGCCGTTGGCAGTATTACTGAAACCAAAAGCGCTGGACGCCAGGCCGCCTGCTGTATTACCGTAACCAAAAGCACTGGCATTTTCATTCGTAGCCGTATTATTATAGCCGATCGTACTGGAACCTACGCCGCCTGCTGTATTATTGTAGCCAACTGCACTGGCAGCCAGAGCATTAGCATTATTGCCATAGCCGACAGCGCTGGCATTCTCACTGGCCGCTTTATTCCTGAAACCAACTGCGCTGGACGCCAGGCCGCTCGCCTCATTGCTATAGCCAAAAGCACTGGCATAGTCCACTTTAGCAACATTGCTGAAACCAAAAGCACTGGACGCTACACCGCCGGCATTATTGCCATAACCGACAGCGCTGGCATTTTCATTGGCTGCTTTATTTCTGAAACCGAGCGCGCTGGACGCCAGGCCGCTCGCCTCGTTGACATAACCAAAAGCGCTGGCATTTTCGGCGCTGGCAGTATTGCTCCAGCCAAAAGCACTGGATGCCAGGCCCCCGGCAGTATTGAAATAACCAAAAGCACTGCTGGAATTAGCGGAAGCTGTATTATTGACACCGGCAACAGTGGAATCAGAAGCACTGCCACTGGAAAAAACGGGCGCCGCCTGCACATTACTCGCATACAGGCCTGAAAAAATAAAGACACCGCTGCTTAAAAAAAGCATAATTTTTTTCTCTAACTGAACTTTTCGGGATTTAGACAATTCCCCACCTCTTTTCCTTAAATAGTTACTTGCTTTGTATAGTATGCTGAAACAATAAATCTGCCCCGCATCTATTTTTTATAAAGCTGTTCTGTTTTTTAGGCTGACCTCTGCTTTCTCCATCGTCTTTTCATTCGTAATAATTTAAGTAATTTTAGTTTAATTAATTTATAAACCTTAATACTTAATATTATTTATATGGATTATTTTTGCCATATTAACATATTTTCTTTGCACCTTGCAAGATATTTTTATTACAATTAAGCACTTTTTTATAATTCTTATAATTTTTATAATTGTTACATTTAAAATTTCAAAAAATGATCCCTTATCTGCCGCTCTGGCAAAGGGATCATTTTTTGAAATCAGATGAGCAGCAGCAAGCTTTCTGCTGAAAATATCGCTGCTGCTTTCTATTTAAATGCTGTGAAACGGGCAAAACTGTACTGCTACTGCTGTTGTTCGCCTATGGGCTGAAAGGAAAACGCCCCTAGATCGTTCTGCTTATCGAAAACGAATATAAACAGCAGAGCTTTCTCCTTACTGTATTTAGCCAGATAAGCCAGGCGGTCGCCGTCAGCATACCGCTGATAGGCCAGGAACCTGTTTTCGCGCTGCTCGCCGTAGCTGCGGCGCAGATTATTTTTCACACTGCCGAAAGTTTTTTCATCCAGCTCTGTTTGCAGCTTCGCTGACATCAGCTGGCGTATGCCGGCATATTCCATCCCGTTCTGACCGTTTAAGGCGGCAAATACCTTAACTACTGCCTGCTGCTGTTTGTTCAGGTCAGCGCCGTCGCTGGCCAGGCAAACACTGGTCATAGCCAGACTTATGACCAGACATAGGATAAAGCTCCAGATCTTTTTCATACTTACTGCTCCTCTGCTCAGAAAGTTTGCCCCAGCCTTGCAGGCCGGGGCAAGTATAGTATTTTCTGTATTTACTTTTCTACCTGTGCTCGCAGGTATTCGATTTCACGGCTTTGTTTTTCCATTTCTCTGCTTTGTTCTTCGACCTTGGCCAGCAGCAGCTGGATCTTTTCATCCTGCGCCGCTAAAGAATTATCTACTTCTTTACGGGTATAGATGATATCTCTCGGTTCTGCCTTGCGGTCTCTAGAGCGGTCCAGTGCAAAATTGACGCCGAAGTTGCCCATTTTACTGCCGCCTTCGGAAATGCCCAGCCCCAGTGAGAACATTACTTTTTCGTTGGGGGCGTAGAAGCCGCCGACTGCTAATGCGCTTTTGCCGCCGTAGCCGCCGTAGGCCATGGCCAGCTCGCCCTTGTTACCGTCCTGGAAGCGCGGATGCAGGCCTGCCATCGCTGCTGACAGCGCGCCGACCGTATCGATCTCGTCACCCAGCTTGGTGATATCCTGATTGATATTATTGATGTCCTGCTTGACCTGATACAGCTGGCTGCCATTGACGGCGTCCATCGAAGTAGCGCTGACTTCGCCTGCCGCTACATTGCCGATCGTAGTGCCGCTGCTGCCTTCCAGCGTGATTTTACCGGTGTTGATATTACCGCCGCTGTCCACGTCATATTTGACTGCGGTATCATAAACGGTTTTCAGCTGATCTTCCGACGCAGCCTGCCCGGAAACGTAATTATCTGCGTCCCAGGTAGTATTGGTCAGACCGCCGATCGTGCCGGAACCGCCGTCGATAGTGATCTTATCGGCAGTTATCATGCCGTTGGTGCCGTTCATATTGATATTACCGGTGCTGACAGTGCCATTTGTACCGTCGATAGTGACTTTATTGGCACCGCTGCCGATCTCAACGACATCATTCAATTTCAGTTCGTGATGGTCGCCGCCGTCAGCGTTAGTGCTTTTTTCGATCAGGATATTGTTGTCGACAGCTTCCATAGTTGTATGCTTAGCTGCCAGCTCGGCCGCTTCCGCAGCTTTATCATGGATCGCTTTCAGCTGGTCTTCGGTCGCTGCCTGCCCGGATACATAATTGTCCGGGTCCCAGGTAGTATTGGTCAGGCCGTTGATCGTGCCTTCATCATCTTTATTGATCGTCACGCCGCCGGCAGTTATCGAGCCGTCGCTGCCGTCGATGACCACATTGCCGTTACCGACATCTATCTTGCCATCGCCGGTGCCGTCTACTTTGACGCCCGTACCGATCTCCAGTTCGTCGGCCAGCTTCACTTCGTAATCGGTGCCGCCGCTGCTGTTCGTGGTAGGTGTAACGACGACGTTACTGTCGCCTGCCGAAACAGTAGCCTGCTGCGCTGCTTTCTGCGCTACTTCATACAGCTGGCTGCCGTTGACGGCATCGGTAGAAGTTGCGCTGACCTGCCCTGCCGCTACATTTTGGATCTGACGGGTCGACCCGGAGCTGCCTACGCTGACAACGCCCACGACGTCGCTGACGCCAGCCCATTTAGTATAGCTGCTGTTGCCCGTAACGCTGTTGATCGCCGTCACTGCGGAATTACTGCCCAAAGCTACGCTGTTAGCCAGCGAGATACTGGTATCGTTACCAAGCGCGAAGGAATTATCAGCGCCGGTGCTGATCGTATTGCCGTTGCCGACAGCGGAACTGGCATTGGCAGCAATATTATTGCCATAGCCAAAAGCATGAGACGAATTGCCGCCCACATTATTAAAAAGGCCTACCGCCGTTGAATAATCGCCGCTGACAGCGTTATCATAACCCAGAACATTGGAAACGTAGCCGCTGATATTATTGCTGTGGCCAAAAGCGCTGGCAAATTCAGCAGTCACCTCGTTATTGTTGCCGAAGGCACTGGAGGCGTAACCGCTGACTCTGTTGCCTGCGCCGACAGCGTTAGTGTATTCTTCTGACGCTGTATTTTCATTGCCGATAGCGTTGGATTTGACGCCGCTGGCTGTATTTTTATAGCCTACGGCGCTGGCATAACTGCCGGAAGCCGTATTCATACTGCCGATAGCGTTGCCGACATAGCCCGAGGCCGTATTGCCATAACCAAAAGCGCTGGCATAATTAGCAGACGCGTTATTGCTGGCGCCCACAGCACTGCCGAGATAGCCGGCCGTTGTGTTCTGATAGCCCAGAGCACTGGCAAAGGACCCCGAAGCGTTATTGTTGACGCCGAAAGCGCTGGAGGAAGAACCCGACGCCTTGTTCAAAGCACCGAAAGCATTGGCATATTCGTTGCTCACTTCGTTGGAACGACCCACGGCGCTGGCCGAAACCGCGCTGGCCGTAGCCTTGTTCTGATAGCCGATCGCCGAAGCGGCAAAAGCCTGCGCCTGGTTATTATAGCCGATCGCGTTAGTATAATTGCCGCTGGCGGTATTATTATAGCCAAAAGCATTACTGATCTCGCCGCTGACGGTATTATTTGAACCTACGGCCGCACTGCGAATATTGCTGACCGTATTCTCCGTACCGAAAGCGCTGGCAAAATTACCGGCGATATTATTATTGTAGCCAGACGCGATAGCATGCTCGCCGCCGACCTTATTGCCGTAGCCAAAGGCACTGGCATAGCTGGCAGTAGCTTCATTATACACACCGTAAGCATTGGCATAGGCGCCGGAAGCCACATTCGAGGTACCGATGGCGTTGGCCAGATAGTTGGAAGCCGTATTATCATAACCGACCGCCGAACCAAAATCGCCTGTAACCACGTTTTTCACACCCAGCGCACTGCCCGCATAAGCCTTAGCCTCATTTTCATGCCCGAAAGCACTGGCATAACGCTCCGTCGCTTTGTTCTGCGCACCGAAGGCCTGGGAATCCTGAGCCGTAGCTTCGTTTAAATAACCGAAAGCCTGGGCATTATGGCCGCTGGCAGTATTGCTGATACCGACAGCGCCTGCCGAGATCCCTGAAGCCGTATTCTTATTTCCCAGCGCCGTAGCATCGTTAGCTGTAATATTGTTGCCGAGCCCGATCGCGCTGGAATTCTCACCGATAGCATAGTTATCATTGCCGATCGCAGTAGAATACATCGCCATTGCCTGATTATTATTACCGATCGCACTGCCTCCGGTAGCGATCACCTGATTATTGCGTCCCATTGCTACGGCCTCTGCTGCCGAAATGGTATTGGTAAAACCAAACGCCACTGATTCATTGCCGCTGACATTATTCAAATAACCAAAGGCGCTCGTACCGATACCATCCGCCAGATTGCCGGTACCGAAAGCATTGGAATTATCCGAATTCGCCTTATTGGCAGTACCAAAAGCGTTACTGTCCAAGCCATTGGCCACATTATCCTTACCAATAGCATTAGACCCGATGCCATTAGTGATATTGCCGCTGCCGATCGCGTTCGATTCATTGGCATAAGTGTTGTTTTTACTGCCGATGGCATTGGAATCCTCGGCCAAAGCCTGGTTATTCGCGCCGATCGCATTGCTGTTATCAGAAATAGCATGATTGTTATAACCTACAGCATTGGTATTCTCACCGCTGGCGTTATTATTTACGCCGGCAACAGTCGAATTGGTCCCGGTTCCATCCGCAAAAACAGCCGCGGCATAAACGTCGCCTGCACAAAACCCCGAAATCGCAAACAAACTGCTGCTCAAAAAAACTATGATTTTTTTCTCTAACTGGTATCTTTTGGATTTAGACAACTGTCTCACTCCTTCATCATCAATTTTTACTTCAAATTTTTATCTTTTATCGCACAGGGGCAGCAGGCGTGTTACAGCCTGACTTCTAATGAAAATGATTGCCCTGGCTTTTGCCTTTCCCGCTCCTTTCTGTAAATTTTTCACGCTGATTGCAAGACCCCGATTATACATAAAGGGTTGTTTGGAAATAATATTTTAAACAAAGGAAGCGACTGTATTCCCTGTCTAAAAACGTTCATCAAAGCTGCGTCTTTAAAACGCAGCGTGTATTTGGGTTTGCCGCTCTGCTTTTTTCGCAAAGCGGCACTTATGGGGAAATATTTTCAAGCAAGACGGAGGGTCGCAACGTCTTGGTGAAAACCTTACTCATCCTGTCTACTTTCGCAATATTTTAATTAATTCTTGTTTTGATAATTTCTTATTCCTTATACTTAATAGTATCTATATAGATTATTTTTGATATAATACCATATTTGTCCCCCCCCGCAAGACATTTTTGTTATAAGTGAATACGCCTGTCTGAAAGTCTTGCAACTGGTACCCGAACTGCAAAAAACCGCCTGCCCAGGCAGACGGTTTTGTTATTTGAATTATTTACTTGCCAGCCTTAGACAACAGCCTCTTTTCTTCTCAAACAAATAAAAAAACACCGTATGCAATCACACATACGGTGTCCCAGAACTTTTATTCTCTTTTTCAATGCTTCTGCAGCTGTTTATTTATTTCACGCACCAGCGTCGCTAAATTTAAAGGCTTGGCTAAATGGCTGTTCATACCTGCCTTTTTCGCTTCGATGATATCTTCGGCAAAAGCATCGGCTGTCATCGCCACGATCGGCACGGTTCTGGCATCGGTCTTAGCAGAAGCGCGGATCTTCTGTGTGGCTTCATAGCCGTTCATTACCGGCATCTGCACATCCATCAGCAGCAGATCATAATATCCTGCCGGCGCCGCCGCAAATTTTGCCGCGCCTTCTGCGCCGTCACAGGCACTTTCTACCACAGCGCCGGCAGATTCCAGCATTTCCATCGCTATCTCACGGTTCAAGGCGTTATCTTCCACTAATAAAAAGCGTTTACCGCTGAAATCAGTTTTACTCTTTTGTTCATCGACAGCTGCTTGACCTAAAACATATCTCTGTAACGCCCGGCACAAAGTCGACATAAAAACAGGCTTCGTCATAAAACCGTTGACACCCGCCTGACGCGCCTTCGTTTCAACATCGGCCGAATCATATGCTGAAATCAAAATGATCGGCAGCGGTTCGCTGATAGCGCGGCGAATGATCGCCGCCGTTTCCACTCCGTCCTGATCCGGCATCCTGCAGTCCAATATCACCGCGTCGTAAGGCTCACCCGCCTGATGCGCCGCCAGGACCTTCTGCACCGCCCGCTGTCCACACGTTTCCCAGTCCGAACGAATGCCAATCTGCCGTAAAAGCTCCGTCGTATGCTCACAGACGATCACATCATCGTCGACTACGATGATCTTCAAATCGGGAAACTTAAAATTGCCCAATTCCAGTTCACTGATCGGCAGCGGCAGCCTGATCGTAAATTCAGTACCAGTACCAAACTCGCTGCTGACATCGATCGTCCCGCCCATCAAATCGACGATTTTCTTCGAGATCGCCATCCCCAGACCACTGCCTTCAGTTTTATCGATCCGGCTGTCTTTTTCGCGGGTGAAGGGTTTAAAAATATCCCTCAAAAACTCCGGCTTGATTCCGATTCCGGTATCCCTGACTGTAAATTTGAACCAGGCTTTGGCCGCATTTTCTGACGCCGTTTCTTCGATATCGAAACTGACGGTACCGCCTGGCGGCGTAAACTTGGAAGCGTTGGAAAGCACATTGATCAGTACCTGCCGCAGACGCAGCGAATCGCAGCACAGCTGCTCGTGCCTGATATGCCGCAGGCGCACGTCAAAATGCTGCTGCCTGGCCTTGACACTGCTCTGCATGATCGAAACGATAGTGTCCATCACCTCCGGCAGCTCGATCACTTCTTCCGCCAGAGTCATTTTTCCGCTTTCTATCTTCGACATATCCAGCACATCATTGATCAGGCCCAGAAGATGCTGACTCGAAAGCGAGATCTTCCGCAGACAGTCCTGTACCTTTTCCGAAGTGTCGATATGCGCGGAGGCAATATCCGTCATCCCCATAATAGCGTTCATCGGCGTCCTGATATCATGCGACATCCGGGAAAGAAAATCAGACTTTTCACGGTTAGCGACTTCTGCCGCCTGCAGTGCCGCCTGCAGCTCCTGTGAACGTTTTTCCAGCTGCTGCTGCAGTTCCTTTTGTTCAACGGCTTCAGTAACATCAATAAAGGTAGCGTAAATGACCGGGATATCGTTAACCTTTTGGTCGCTGAACATACCGCTGACTTTGATCCAGGAACAGCTTCCATCTTTACGCGGCATCCTGCAGATACATTCATAACCACTTTTCCCTTTCAGCAATGCCTGTTCAACTACCATCGCCATTTTTTCATACTCTTCCGGGTACTGCTCAAAATATTTGCGGCAGCTGTTATGATAGATTGCTTCATACTCTTGCTTTGTGTATAAAGTCTGCGAGTAAAAATAATCATTAGCCCAGACTACCGTAAAATTTTCGTCCATCAAGTGCTTACTGACACTGACGTTCATTGCACTCATCAGCATATTGTAATCATAGACTGTCTGCTCACTGCTTTGTTCGTTCAATTTAAGGCCGTAACTGTCAGCGTTCATGCTTTCACTTCTCTCATGCTTTTAAATTTCTGCAAATTCTCTCATCAATTTAAGCTTTACAATTATTTTATTTAATATTTTCTAAACTATTCGTTATCTAATTAATATTGTAGTTATGCTTTTTCTAAAAAGCAATATTTTTTTGTAATATCATATAATTTTACCCCTCTGCAGGACAATCATACTGATTTACTTACTCGTTCTTTTTAAGCTTCCCCATATTGGTGAATATATGTAAGCACTGCAAAAATATCATTCAACAAATCCTGCAAACTGCTTCCTGTCATCTATGCACGACAGCATAATAAAAGAACACCGTACAAAATGTACGGTGTTTTAGTGTTTTATAATTTATTTTTGGGATTCGGCCGCTGTTTAAAGCAGTGATAGCTGCAGTAATACTGCCGCCGGCGTCCGGCCAGGGCCGTATAGACATGATAGGTTTTATTGCAGGAAAATTCCTTACCGCAGATCGGACATACCTCCAGCAGACTTTTTAAAGGACCGCTGGAACTGCTCCCGCCACCCGTTATTTCATTGCCGATAACATCATCTTCATTTTTCATAACAGTTGCTCCCATCCCGCTTATTTTTTAATTGCATCCCGTTTATTTTTTGTATTACCAGTTATACTTTTTATTATATAATTAATAAATTTATATAATTTTTCAGCACGGTTTATTATAATACATCAAATCAATTCCTGCAAGATTTTTGCCGTATAATTTATATTTTATTTTCCAAGCCTGACTTATGACGTCTTCCGGCCTTTTTTACATACAGCCTGCTGCAGATAAAAGAAGTAAACGGGATCGTAAACAGGATGCCAAAGCTGCCGATAACGGCCTGCAGGATCTCTACGACCACCATTTCCTTGTTCAGCAGATACAGCAGCGAATGGTTATAAGCAAAGAACAGCAAAACTATCGTCAGTGAACCGCCGATATATGCCAGGATCAGCGTATTGGACATCATGCCCAGGATATCGCGGCCGATATTATTGCCGGCCTGCAGCAGCATTTTCCTCGTAGGTTCAGCAGTAGTAGCCGCCAGCTCGTTCAGCGCCGAAGCGATATCCATCGCCACATCCATGATCGCTCCCAAAGCGCCGATAATGATCGCGCTGAATATGATCGCTTTCAGATCGACCGGGTCAGCAGGATTCAAAAACAGCAGGTACATGGAATCCTCGTCTACCAGCCCCGTAAGCTGCAAAAAACTGTCTGCAGACGCACTGATAAGCGCCGCAATGACAAGTCCGCCGATACAGCCCAAAATAGTCGCGACCGTTTTTCTGCTGATGCCATTCACCAGAAGCAGATTAGTCACGACAATAAAAGCACAGGTCAGGATCGTCCAGCAGTAAACGTTCTTGCCTGACAGTATCGCCGGTACAAAAACTGCAAAGATCGACAGGCAGCAAAAAATCAGAGAGATCAAAGTATTTACGCCCTGCATCCGTCCAAAAGCGATAATACTTAAAGCGAAAACAGCAAACAGCCACATCAGTACATTACTGCGCAGATGCTCGGCATAACTCCATTCCCCCTGACTGCTCCGTCCCGGCAGCAGCAGCACCTTATCGCCAACGGCTACGTCGCGCCCAACCGCAAAACTGCCGGCTTTATTCTGCGCAGCCGTCACTTTGATGCCTTCCTGCCTTCCTGACAATAATTCGGCTTCAAATCTTATCTGCTCAAATTTAGCCCCGGCTGCTGCCGGTAAAAGCTTCACTACCCTTGCCTCAACAACGTCAGTAGGCGATTTCTCTTTAAAAAAGCTTAAACCCTGCACAGCAAAATAATGCCCCGCCGCAAGATACAGCACAGCCAGAACGATAGTAACGATATAAACAAATTTATTTTTCAAGGTACGACCTCCAAAATTTATTTAAAATAAATTTTGGCAGTTCTCAATTATCAAGACGCACTTTCAGCCCGATCAGCGTCAGCCTTGCCAGACTGGCAGGCAAAGCCCTGCTTCCAACACTTTCAGCCGGAACTGACAGACTCAGCAGCAATGGCAGCAGCGCCGGCAGAACATAATTAAGACAGCTGCCGATAACGCTGACCGTCAGACACACCGGACAAGCTGTTCCGCTGCAGTCATGTCCGTGACTGGCCTCTACATATAGAGGAGCCCAAACTGCGCCGACAGCAATAACCAGTATCAGCAGTAAAGCTGTTATCGATTTATAATTACTTTGTTTTAAAGTCATGGCGTTCACTCTCAAAACAAGATTTTTCTGTTACTCTATTTATTAATATACCACAAAAATTTCCGCTGACTTGTGAACTTTTTTGCCGCTATCAGTACAGATACAAAAACAGGCCCGTTATTCAACGGACCTGTTTTGCGGGGAATATTTTAAAACAGGATAGAGGGTTACCGCTCCTGTTAAAAAACAAATAAATTATCTTTAGAACGTCCAGCGGGCGCCGGCATTCCATTGCCACTCTTTCTTAAAGTCACTGCCGGTACTGCGTTCTATATCAAAATAGATATGGTTATTTTTGCCGGTTTTAAAAGCAGCGCCTATACCGTATTCAAACCAGGTGTCATCAAAAATCTCACTGGCGCTGACCCGGCCGCTGCTATCCGTCAACGTTGCTTCATAGCCGCCGCCAAATTCGTGCAGAAGGTTGACTTTGGCATAAACAATGCCTTTCTGCCCTACTTCTTTACCAAAATTTAAACCAATGCGCCCAACAGCACTTTTGATCCCGCTTTGACTTACTTCGATACCATTATTAGTACGATAATTGTCACCGCCCAAATAACCCAGAGTGAACTGGGCCTGCGGTTCGATATACCAGCCGTTGTTCAGAACCTTCTTACGGCCGTATTCCGCACTTAAAGCAATACCGGTATTCTCCATCGAACCGGTGATTTTACCATCCAGAGTACACTCCAGCTGATCTCTTCCAGGTCACGTTTGGTAATAACGCCTGTTATACAAAAAACAGCTACCGGAATCATTGCCACTACATTGGAGTTTACTCCTGTAAATTTGTCGAACATCCACAATAGAACCGTTATAGCAAAGGTGATATAAACCACAATGGAGCGCCAGTCTTTCTTTGCTTCACCTTCAATTTGCAGTTCGATGCTCTTTTGTTTGAATGGAAACAGTCGTAAGAGGATAAACCAGGCTATAAACAGTACAATAATAGTGTAAGGCAACATAAAGCTCATCCATTCTCCAAAACCGATATTCAGATTTAATCCTTCCGGATCATTCAAATACTTTAAAGCAATGGCGTTAGGTGGTGTACCGATAGGAGTTCCCATACCACCTACATTGGCAGCAACGGGAATGGCCATAGCCAATCCGATTTTCCCTTTTCCATCTGCCGGGAGTGCTTTTAATACGGGAGTAAGGAAGGTAAGCATCATGGCCGCCGTAGCCGTATTGCTAAGAAACATGGAAAAGACAGCTGTAACGAGGATGAATCCCAATAGCACATATCGTGATTGTGTTCCGAAAGGTCTCAGCATAACTCGTGCCAACAATACATCCAGTCCACTTTTGGTTGCTGCGATGGCAAGAATAAATCCACCTATAAACAGCATGATGATAGGATCGGCAAAGCAATGCAGGATAGACTTATATTTGACTGTCTGTCCTAATTCCTCCGCAGGAGTATTTTGGGTTAAGAACCATAAACTACTGTCGGAAACGGTAAGTAATAATAGTACAACAATAAGAACGGAAGTGGTCCATGCCGGAACAGCTTCGAACACCCACATGAGTGTGGCGAAAATGAAAATGGAAATAAGTCTTTGTTCTATAACGGTCAACCCTTCTATTCCAAAAGTATCAATGGGAAGGAACCATAAAATAAGAGAGAGGGTAATAGCTATGGTTAACTTTATACATCGGGCCACTGTCTGATTCTTTGCTAACCGTTTAGCTTTCTTTAAGTCCTGATAAGCTTCTACTAGGTGGAAGCCGTGAAAAATCTTGTACATAATATTAGAATGAGATAAAATTAAAAAACGTTTGCAAAAATAACTTTTTATTTTGTATTTAGTTAGTCTGACGTTAAAGATTTCTTTTATTCAACATATTTATTAAAATTTTATGCAGATGACTTGCTGTATTGAAAAAAGTAGTATTTTTGCCGCCGCTTTTGGAAAATGCATTTATAAAGTTTCCAATATTCAGTATTATTTTAATCAAAAAAACATGAATTATTCTTGCAGAAAAACCATCGTTCCTATTATAATAGGAACATTACTTTCAGGCGCCTGCTCGAACGATGAACCAACCGGGGGAAAAGGCCATCAACAAACTTATTCAGTGGTATTAAAAGGAATTACGGTAGCAGGAGAAGAATCTTCTGAAGAGCTCAAAGATGTATCGGTTTTCCAGTTTAGTGACGGGAATTTATATAAAGAGGAACAGCTGACTCCCGGGCAAGGCGGACAGTCGGAGATTTCTGCGGTCAGCGGATCTCGACTTTATTTTCTGACCGGACTGGAGATTCCTGCCGGAGAGAAAGCTAAAAGTGAAGAAGAATTTCGTAATACGATTATCGGTGAAGGATTGCATGATAATTCTGCGCCGGATTTCATGGCGGCTGTAGTCGAATTGGAGAGCGGAGTAGTGACACGCAGCAATGCGGAGGTCAATGTAATTATGAAACGCGGTGTGGCGCGCATTGATTTGAACACAACAGCCGACAGCAAAACGCAGATAAAGGAAGTCATCGTAGAGAATGCTCCTGCCGAGACTTTACCATTCCTCGAAAATGTCCGGGCGTCGGATAAAACGGTGAGCTATCGGAAGGAGTTCTCTTCTGCATTCGATGGCAAGCAAGAGGGGGTATTCCGTCTGTTCGAGAGCACACGTCCTGTCAATATCATCTTGCGTGGAACCTATGGTGAAGTCCCTATCAGGTTAAAAGTCGAATTACCAGTTGTCGAACGCAATAAAGTATATGAATTGGCAGTGCTCAATGTGGGAGCTGAAGTGACAGGCGTTTTTGAGATCAAACCGTGGGAAGAAGGGGAAACGATTGTCGGAAAGCCTGATACGAACCAACGTCTTTTGCTTAATGCGTCGAAATCCAGGATTCCGGAAGGGGTGAAGGTAGACTATGAGAATAATATACTGGAAGTGCCTGCTACAGGTGCTGATGACATGACGCTGGCGTTCGTTACAGACACTCGTATCGATATTTCTTCTACAGAAGGTGCCGGTAGCGGAACAAGTGTAGGCAATATGTCCGTGTCGGAAGAGGCGGAAGGTATCGTGTCGTCATTTAATGTATCGGTTGCAGCGCAAGGCAGCGGTCGCCTGGGCTATACGGTTTTGGTGCATTTGAAAAATGCCTTGTTGAGTGGAACATATGATTACGTGGAGATACGTGTGGCTCCGAGTGACAAACAGATTGAAACTGTGGAAATCGCAGGAAATGTATGGATGGCATTTAATGCGCGTAGCCGCGATCTGGAAGATCAGATTTATCCGTTGGACGGGGCTACGGTCGAAGATATGTATCATAAAAGTTGGATTAACACGGTGGGTGGTCTGTTCCAATTTGGACGTTTATATATGTACGTGCCTTGGCAGGGGTATAATCCTTCCAACAATTTAGGTAACCAGACAGCTGATGCACCTTGGGTGAATGATACACATATGCCTTGCCCTGAAGGATACCGGATACCGACTGGTAACGAATGGCAGTCTCTGCTTCCTGCAGACCAAGAGATTCCGGGTAGATATAAGGCAGGAAATGGAGAAACAATTGCCGCTACACTTCACATCGGAGAAGGAACACTGATAACTCCGTCCAGTGGTGTGACGGGAACACAGCATTATGTGAAGTTTACTTCGGAAGACACCGGTCGCAGCCTTATTATTCCTTTGGCTGGCTCGAAGGGAGATAAGTCGTCATCCAATAATCCGGCTTTCGGGAAAAGAGCTGTGTTGTGGACAAACGAACGTAACGGTCTTCCGGGCGGTTATGCATGGGCTTACTGGTTGCCGTTCGAAGGAGCCGAGTCAACCGTTATTAAGAAACAGCGGTTACAGATGGAAGCATTTGCATCCGTACGTTGTGTAAAGAAATAGAGGAGGCTGTTTATGAAGATGCTAAGAATCATAATGATATTACTGGGCGCATTATTGCTTACCAACTGTTCGGGCGATTTTGAACAGGAAACCGGCATTGTTTCTTCCCATTCCGGACAAGTGTCGTTTTTGTTTGGGTTGCAGCAAGACGATGCGTCCGTGGTGCAGACACGCGGAAGCAAACCGGAGCAGATCACTCGTATGTGGTATGCTATTGCCAATGAACGTGGAGAGATTATTAAGCCCTTATATCAGAAGCTGGAAGAAAACTTCTCAAAATTGACTATCGAAGGATTGAGTATGGGGGATTATACAGTCGTTTTTCTGGCTACTACGAGCGAGGAAGAAGATGAGGCTGTTAAAGAACCCGAAAAACTGTCCGATGACTGGTTGATAAATCATGCGGAAAATGCGCCGTTAGATGCGGTTTACTTTTATAAGAAAATAGAATTGCATATCGGCAGAGATCAGGCTTCGGTGTCGCATACAGTGGTCTTGGAGCGTTCTGTAGGGCGAGTGGATGTCGATTTGAATGTATCGTCCGATTATATGTGGAGATTCATTCGTAAAATCGATATAACTTTCGACGATGCCGAAGGAATATATGCGACTCTTGGTGCAGACGGGAAATATTCCGGAACCAGAAAGATAGAATCTTATGACATTACCGGGAAATACTCGTTTTACTCATTGCCCGGCACAAAAGCATTATCCGGATTTGTGACGATTGAGTCCGATCGCAGTGATGGAACTCAGTTTGTCCGTAAATACCGTTTCACGGATTGTAAGATTGAGGCAGGCCGTGTATCTCATATTAGTATTGATTATCTGCATCCGGAAAATCAGGATGGTTCACTTTATGTTCGCAAGGAGGACTTCTTTCGGTTTCGCGCGGATACGATGTTTTTGGCCAGTGAGCCACGTGAGGTCTTTTATGACAGTCGCCGTCGTTCTTTTTATGCGAATGCTCCGTTGCAGGTTTCCATTTCAGACGAACATCAGTTGCTTGTCAAGTTCTTTTCTCCTGTAGGTATTCAGGATGTGAAGATTATGTGCCGTTTTAATAAATTTAGCATGGAGTTCTTCGAACTGGCACATTTTGAACAGATTTATCCGTTTATGGAAGCGTCATTCCCCTTGCCGGTTGTAGATTCGGAACGGACATTCACTACAAGTAGTGGACGGAAGATAGTGGTGCCTGCACAGCCCGGACTTTCCAATGATGATGTGACGCTTGTTATTCGTACAGAAGATCCGTTTATGAAGAAAATAGAACAGATAGACAGTCGCTGGTTTATACGTTTTTCTTCTTATTCGGCTGACAATGGTCATGCGTATTGGCGTCATATGAATCCGTTATTGTGCCGTCACGGAGTGGCGTTGGCTGTCAATATGGCTTTCATGTTCTCTTCCGAAGAGTTTAATATGGAAATGAACAAATACGAAGGTTTGTTGAAAGACAATGGAGGAAATCCGATCAATCTGGATGCGTTGCGTCAAAGAATCCGTAATCATGGCGGGCTTGTGCTGGGTTGTGTTGCCGGTGTCGGCGGATTAGGTGGAGGCAATACGTACGGCTTGGCTAATTATTGTTATACCGGTGTTTATTTTGATGCGACTCCTCCGGATGCCCATCCGCATAATTATCCCCGTCAGGCCATGTTTCATGAATACGGGCATTGCCTTGGGTATAGCCATAGCAGTACGATGACATATGGTGACCAATGGACGGTGTTGTGTGCAACGGTTTTTGTGGATATGGGAAAGAATGGCAAATTGCCGGTATGTTCGAAAGAGATAATAGCACAGTTGCCGATGTAATCTGAAATCTTTTTCCTTCTTGCTTATTGCAAGTACAAGAAAAGCCCCGAACCATCACGGTCCAGGGCTTTTTTCATCATTATAAACATGTATATAAGCAATACTAAATTTAAACACGTAAGACATCACGCATACAAACGACGCTAACTGCCCATTATGGGCTGTCAACATTTGCAAATATATATATTTATAGATTAAGAAAGAATATCGCATCATCACGACTGAATATTCTGAGTAAAATGATATTAAATCAGTAGTAATTTCAAATGGTTCCGCCATCACAACGAAACGACATTTGTAATAAATTCAATATTAAACATGTCTAACTTTGTACTTTGACAAACTTTCAATTATGACTAAGACTGCAAAGATACAGCTTTTTTAATAAATATGCAATAATTATAATGTCGTAAATTCACTTCCGTCATTCGTAAGGGGGAGGCTGTTGAGCGGATATAAAATCGGGAAAAGTTTCTATCGTTGATAGATGTGATGATTTATAGGTATATGGATTGTGATAGGGATTTGTATGAAAAGGTGATTGGCTTAGTGCAGAACTATATATCTGCTTACTCTTCTCTTTTATAACTTGAATATTAATATTAGAACTTTTATTTTTCTTATTTTGGGGGTGTGAATAAGTGATATATTAAAAATAGAACATAGAATGCCAAGAATGGCACTTGTGGTAGTTATTTTAAATCTTTTACTTTGCGTGATTTTATGTGATAAAAAAGAATTTATAATTAACTATGAAGATTATGAAGAAAAGATTGTTGTATTTGTTTATGCTTATTAGTTCGGTGAGTCTATTTATGAGTTGTAGTGACGATGACGATGTGAAATATCCGGTTGACAGTGAACTTGCAGGTGCATATAAAGGAACGATGGATGTATATTATGTGGGAGTATCTACTCCTATAGCTTCTGATATGGTTCAGAAGGTTTATATCTCAAAGGCTTCGGATACTGCTGTAAAACTGGAACTGAGAAACTTTACTATTACCGTAGCAGGTGCTGAGCTTCTTATTGGTGACATTACTGTGGATAATTGTGCTTTGACAAAAAGTGGTGATGCTTATAAGTTTTCCGGCAATCAGACATTAAGTCTTGTTGTGGGATCATGCAATACATCCGTTTCGGGTACAGTTGGTAAGAATGCTGTAGATATGGTTATTGATGTAGATGTAGAAGGCGGAATGAAAGTTAAGGTCAATTATAAAGGTACTAAACTGTCAGGAAGTGAAAACACGGAGGCTAAAATAACCGATTTTACTATTGATGACGAAGTTATAACAGTAGCACCGGTTATTGATGATGCAAAGAGTGCCATTACGTTTAAAGTTAATGATGAGGCTACTGAGGAAGACTTGAAAGCCTTGGTGCCAGTCATTGCTATTTCAGAAAAGGCTACCGTAACTCCGGCAAGTGGTGTTGCTCAGGACTTCTCCGGAGGAAAAAGTGTTGTTTATACTGTAGTAGCTGAAGATGGAACATCAAGAAAGTATACAGCTTCTATTGAAGGTGTTCAGAATATCATGAAATATTCTTTGGATGAATGGTCTGAATTTGATGCAGGTAATAGTTATGAAAATTATTGGACTCCGGAGCCTGCAGGATTCCTGGCTACTTCCAATGGTGGTGCCAAAATGTTGAATGGATCATCTTCGACAGTAAAAGTAGGCTATCCTGTGATGGAAGAATCTGAAGGCTTTAGTGGTAAGGCTGCTAAATTGGTGACATTGGATTCTAGAGCACATGTTTTAGGCAGTATGGCACCTATCACTTCCGGCTCTTTATTTACGGGTACGTTCAGTCTTAATATGCTTGCTCCTTTGAAATCAACCAAATTTGGTATTGCTTATGACAAGGAGCCTAAATTATTAAAAGGCGTATATAAATATAAAGCAGGAACGAACTATATAGATGGTTCTGTCAAACCAGCGCAGGAGGGGCTTAACATTATCGACGAATGTTCTATTGCTGCGGTATTGTATGAGGCAAAAGATGCAGCCGGCAAAGATGTGACACTCACAGGAGTAGATATTAATACTTCAGAATATCGTGTGGCAGAAGCTCGCTTGAAAGATGGTACGGATAAAGATGAATGGACTACATTTGAACTTGCATTTGAGTATTTGCCGGAGAAATCTTATGATAGTACTAAAGAATATAAGTTAGCCATTATATGTTCTTCCAGTAAGGAAGGTGATAAGTTCAAAGGCGCAGCTAACAGTACGCTGATCGTTGATGAATTGGAGGTTATTGGCGAGTAATGGGATTATAGCTAGAATAATAGGTTAGTTATATGAAAATTTGAAAACTATAATATCTTGAATATCGAAAAAGGGGGGACTTGAAATCCCTCCTTTTTTGGTATATATTTGTTGAGTATGCTGTAAATATGAACCTTAAAAAGTAGATAAAAACAGCTTTTTTGCAATATGATCTTAAAAATAGATCATAAAATACAAAGAATGGACCTTGTGATAATTAATATAAAGATGTTACTTTGTACCCGATTTTGCGATCAAATAGATTATTAACTAAATAAGAGAATTATGAAAAAGAGTTTGTTGTATTTGTTTATGTTTGTTTGTTCAGTCAGCTTGTTTTCAAGTTGTGGTGATGACGATGATGAGGTGAAATATCCTATAGATACAGATTTGGCTGGAGGCTATATTGGAAAATTGTCAGTAGTTGTTGATGGAAATCAGATGGGGACTACTGAGAATCAAAAGATTTCTATTGCGCAGTCAAATAAAGGTGCTAATCAAATCGCTTTATCACTGAAGAATTTTACTTTCTTGATTAATGTGGGTGATATTGAAGTAGACCCTTGTACAGTGAAAGCTATTGATGGTGGTTACTCATTTGAAGAACAACAGAATCTTGATTTGGTGGCACCTCTCGGTAATTGTCCTATTAGTATTTTAGGTACTGTAAAAGGTAGTAATATTAATATTGAAATTGGCGTAAAGGTTGGTGCTCCTTTAAATCAAGATGTCAAGGCTACTTTTGTTGGTACTAAATTGACAGGTAATGAAAGCTCTGAGGCTAAGATTACAGGCTTTACATTTGATAGTGATGTTGTAACTGAACAGCCTGTTATTGACGATGAAAAAGGAACAATTACTTTTAAGGTAAGTAAAGATGCTGCTAATGAAGCTTTGATTTTGTCACCTTCTATTACAGTATCAGAGAAAGCTGTAGTTACTCCTGCTTCTAATGTTAAGCAAGATTTCTCAAATAATAAGAAAGTTGAGTATACAGTTACTGCTGAAGATGGTACTATGAAGAAATATAGTGTTTTTATTTCTGGAACCAACAAGGTTGTAGTTTATGATTTTGAAGATTGGACAGTAGATGAAACTCAGACTACTCCTGAATATCAATATCCAATAGCTGTAGGAGGATGGGCTAGTTGTAATCAAGCTGTTGTGTTTATTAAAGGATTTGGCTTTTTAGCTAAACCTAATCCTATTACTTATAATGGTCCTTTTCCTATTAATAAAACAGAAGAGGCTCATGGAGGAAATTATGCAGCGGAACTAGTATCTATTGATACTACAGGATCAGACAATATGTTAGGACAAAAAGTTCCTAAAGTTACAGCAGGATCTATATTTTTGGGAACATTTGTAGCTACAAATGCATTAGCAGATCCGATGACTACAACTCTTTTTGGTATTGAATATTCAGAAAAACCTCTATTGGTGAAAGGATTCTTTAAATATACTCCTGGTACCGAATTTTATAACTCAAATGGTGTGCTAGAACCGGATACTAAAGATGAGTGTGCTTTATCTGCTGTTTTGTACGAAGTAGAAGATGTTAAAGAAACATTGGATGGAAACAATATTTATACATCTGAAAAAATTGTAGCTTCTGCTGTATATACAAATACTGGGACAAGTGAATATACTCCTTTTGAGTTAAAACTGGAATATAAAAAGGATAAAGAGTATGATCCCAATAAAAAGTATAAATTTGCAGTAATCTTTTCAGCTAGTAAAGATGGTGCTGCCTATAATGCTGCTGTTGGTAGTAGATTGTTGATTGATGATGTTACTATTGTTAATGAATAAGTAATTAGACTCAAAAGTAAAAGATATATTTTAGGTGTTTCCCTTCATCTCTTCTTTATTAGAATGGGATGGAGGGATTCTTATTTTTATTATAATTTGTTAGGAATGATATGAAGGAGAAATATATTACTCCATTAATTATGAAAAATGTATTTTTCTAATAATGTTTTTAGATGAAGTTTGGGATATAAAAACTCTCGTTATAGCTTGTCTATAACGAGAGTAATGAAATCTATATAGATTATTTTTTATTAGAACGCATACCCGAATCCTACATTTAAATAAATAGGATACATAGCAAATGCAATCGTATCAAAATCCTTCTTGAAGATATCGTTCAATCCCCATGTTAAGTCAGCATACACATTTAAATGTTTGAATGCTCTCCACTCACCGCCTAATTGCAAACCCCATTGGAATTTACGCAGATTGTCAGAGAAATCATAAGTAGCAATGCTTTCACCAGTAAAATCTACTCGCGAACCTGTCTGATCCGGAGTACGCAAGTGACCTTCATATACATGTCCGGAGAAGTTTCTTTCAATAAGATAAGATACATACGGACCTGCTGAGACTTTCCAACGTTTGCTTACTTTATAGTTGGCAACTACTGGGATAGTCAGATAAGAGTTTTTGACTTTAGTCTTTACGCCACCGGTCCATAAGCCTTGTAATTCTCCACCGTTGGTGTTGATAATCTTCATCCCATAGTTCTTTACTGTAGCTTCTGTGGTCATATTCTTGTTTTCAAGTCGTACCCCTACAGTCATTCCCCATTTCGTGTCAAACCATTTAGTTGCGTTTCCTTCAATTGAAATGGCGAGGCCACCAGGGGCATAGCTATCTATTTTACGAATTTCTTCAGGTAGAGGCAATGGAGAAGTTCCTCCAATACTGAAACCCGCCTTGATTCCATATTCCCATCCGTGTAAATACGACCAGATGATACCTTGATTTCTTTCTTCTTGCGCCTGCGCTGAAAGTGTACTTACTAATAGTAGTACAGCTATAATATTGAGTAATTTATATCTTTTCATTTTCTTGTTTTTTTAGTCTTCGCAAATAAGTTCTACTTCATCGACATATAGTGTACTGCCCACTGCCCCTTTAAAATAAGCACCGTCTACACTGGACGAAAACACAATACCTAATTTGTATTCTCCATTCTTTAATTTGGTATCATCAATAACTCGTCCTTTTACCGGTTCGAAAGGAATTTCAAAATCAGTCCATTGATCTGATTCAACAACATCTTCCGGTTTAATTCGCGCTAATGATACTAACTTATCTGAAGTAAATACATCATCACCATTAAGCATGACAGAATTATTCTCAGCTTCATACATAACAGCATAAATATCACATTTGTCTCTTACACCCTCTTGTGGCTTTCCTTCTGCGGAATATACATCTCCTGCTTTAAATTTATAATGTCCTTTGAGCGTTTTAGGGCGTTTATCGAACTGGAAACCGAAATTAGTGGCTTTTCTAGGATTTGCCAACGCATTTCCTACTTCAAATGTTCCGATAAATAAGTTGCCGGCAGCAATATACATTTTTACGGATGCTCCAAAACTACCGGTATCACGAGTTTCCAGTTTAACTCCTTTACCTCTGAAACCATTGGCTATGATTCCATGCTAAACTTATTTAATGTCCGTATTGATAAAGATTATACCCTAGAT
>OGXU01000266.1_pt1 | contig 31395 bp, 22 predicted proteins | sample 1576381 | NCBI WGS metagenome assembly OGXU01 (sample SAMEA3541544, study PRJEB24748) | human gut metagenome | biome: human gut; feature: human-associated habitat; material: faeces | place: China | collected 2012 | reverse complement strand
CAAGGAAAGTCGCCTACAGGTATCTTATGGTTTCAATGCCAATAAGGAACATCTGAACAGTAATACATACAACTTGGGAGTGCCGGATGATAAAAATATTCCTATCGGCATTTTGCCGGAAGGATATGAAGCGGGGAATATCGACAGTCTTGCTAATCGCAGCAACAGCCTGACTTCAGGACATAATCTGGCACTACAGTTCACCTATAACGGAGAAGTATGGGGAATAAGAAGCAGTCTGACTACGACCTTTCAAAAACGATCAATCAATGAATATACAGGCAGGCATCAGGCAGACACAACAATAAATTCGATTGAATGGCAGCCTAATCTGACCCTCACATACCATAAGGGTGACAATTATGCAATGATAAGTTACAATGGAGGAACTTCACAACCCATGCTGAGAGATCTTATTGCGCCTACCGATTATAGTTCACCTTTGAATATTACACGGAGTAACCCGAACCTTCGTGCTTCGTATAGCAACTATATATATGCAATGTTCAATAACTTCCGTAAAGGGATTATGGTAGGAATGAGTTGGAATCAGCAAATAAACTCTGTAACCCGTGCTACAATATATAATACAGAGACAGGAGGGAGAGAAACTTTTCCTGTCAACATTAATGGCAACTGGGGACTGTCAGGCAATGCTTCTTATGACAAGCGCTTTAACTTTTTCCGGATTTATCTCACAGGAGCGGGTAATTTCAACCAAAATGTCAGCCTGATAAATGAAGGATATGACAACCAAATGCCTCAACAAAGCAAGACACATACCACAGGCTTAAACAGCGATTTGAGATTATCTTACCTGCCTTCGTGGGGAAATATTGAATTAAACGGGAAATGGACATTTTACCAGTCAAAAAATTCCCTGCAAAACCGTAATACCTATACTCGCATATATACATTAGGGCTAGATAGTTCCATCAATCTGCCCTGGGACTTTATCTTCAAGACAGATGCCAATTATCGTTTCCGGAATGGTACAGGAATATCAGGAGATGATGAAAATGAGATACTGTGGAATATGAAGCTCTCATGGAAATTCTTAAAAGAAAAACAGGCAGAGCTATCTGTCTACTGGGCTGATATATTAAGTCAGCGAAAAAATTTATCACGAAGTGCCACTTCTACCGGATTCTACGAATATTATGAACGGCAACTGAAAGGCTATTTTATGGTATCTCTAAAATATGAATTGAATAACATGAACTGATATCACCATGAAATCTAATAAGAAAGCGATACTGCCTCTTCCAGACAAGAAGAAACAATATCGCTTTTATCGTACTATTAAATTATACTTATTTAGACAAGGCTTCGCCTGTATTCTTTGTCAAAGACATAACTTCTGTACCATTTTCGTCTAACAGTGATAACTTAGACTTATCTTGATCCAATGTAAAACTAGCTACTTTATTAAGAGCTTCCAAAACAAGTCTTTCAGTATCCATATTCGGACATGCCATCATGGTAGAAATCATCTGAGAGAATTTTAAAGAATTTTCTTTACCTTCTTCCTGCATAAATCCACCATTTACAACATTGCAGCTAGCATTTCCATGCACACGTTTTTCTTCAATATTGAACGCAAGGAAAGGAACATTTTCCTGTTTTTCAAGTTCCGTACCGTTGACAGTAGAAATAATCCACTCTCCAGCCAAATCATTTACAGAGTACTCAGGAAGCTGACGTTTTTCCAGATTCATAAGTGTTTTACCATCGGCATCAGTCAAAGCGATACCTTCCGGAGTTTCAACATAACCATTCACCTTATCCAATACACCAAGAACTTTGGTTTCTACATCCATATCCGGACACATCATACGTGTAGCACCCACTTGAGTGAAATGTATCACACCGGGCTTCAATGAATCCAGTTCAAGACCTCCCATCATTCTGTTGCATCCAGCATTCCCATAAATACGTTTTCCGTCTACATCCAAACCGATGTACGGCATATTGTCTACATTTATCTTTTCGCCATTTACAGCAACAATATTCCACTCTCCAGCCAAATCAATCTTAGCCACGTTTTTACTACTGCTGCATCCGGCTGTTGTCATCATTAATACTCCTGCACATACTGCAGCTACTCCCAAAAAAATCTTCTTCATATCAAATTTTATATTAGAACAAATATTTGTTACTTATTTTACATTTACGCTACATAAACAATCACAAACAGTAAATAGTTTATGGATTTGTACATATTACAATACAAAAATACGGATATAATTGGAATACTGCATGACGTTTGAGAAAATTTTCTATCTTTGCATATTGAACGGTAACGTTTACCGGGCATTTAAGATTATTATTTAAGATAAATGAGTAAAGTATTGATTATCGGTGCAGGCGGTGTAGGTACCGTTGTTGCACACAAGGTGGCTCAACATCCCGAAGTATTCAGTGAAGTGATGATTGCTAGCCGCACCCAGTCAAAATGTGACGCGATTGTAAAGGCAATCGGTAACCCTAACATCAAAACCGCTAAGGTAGATGCAGACAATGTAGACGAACTGGTGGCTTTATTCAATGGTTTTAAACCCGAAATCGTTATTAACGTAGCACTTCCTTATCAGGATCTGACCATCATGGAAGCTTGTCTGAAAGCCGGAGTCAACTATCTGGATACAGCAAACTACGAACCGAAAGATGAGGCTCACTTTGAATACAGCTGGCAATGGGCATACAAAAAACGTTTCGAAGAAGCTGGTCTGACTGCTATCTTGGGATGCGGATTCGACCCGGGAGTAAGTGGCGTATACACAGCATACGCAGCCAAACATCATTTTGACGAAATCCATTATCTGGATATCGTAGACTGCAATGCAGGTAATCACCACAAAGCATTTGCTACTAATTTCAATCCGGAAATCAACATCCGAGAAATCACTCAGAACGGACGTTATTACGAAGACGGAAAATGGGTTACAACTAAACCGCTGGAATTCCATAAAGACCTGACTTATCCTAACATTGGTCCGCGTGATTCATATTTGCTGTATCACGAAGAATTGGAATCATTGGTTAAGAATTTCCCGACAATCAAACGTGCACGCTTCTGGATGACTTTCGGACAAGAGTATCTTACTCACTTGCGTGTAATCCAGAATATCGGTATGGCAAGCATTGAACCTATTAATTATAACGGTATGGAAATTGTTCCTTTGCAGTTCTTGAAAGCTGTTTTACCTAATCCTCAAGATTTAGGAGAAAACTACGAAGGAGAAACATCTATCGGTTGCCGTATCCGTGGTCTGAAAGACGGTAAGGAACATACTTACTATGTATACAATAACTGCTCACACCAGGCTGCTTATCAGGAAACAGGCATGCAGGGAGTAAGCTACACAACAGGTGTTCCTGCCATGATTGGAGCCATGATGTTCTTAAAAGGCTTATGGAAACGTCCGGGAGTATGGAATGTAGAAGAATTCGATCCAGATCCATTTATGGATGCTCTCAACAAATATGGTTTACCATGGCATGAAGTATTCGATGGCGATTTAGAATTATAATACCATTATACCAATAGAGCCTGTTTAAATTTTGTTGGGGCTTGTCATTTCCCCCAACGACATATTGTGAAATTTAAACAGGCTCTTTATTTTTCAATCTTTATTTATGAACGTAGGAGATAAAGCCCCTGAAATATTAGGACTTAACGAAAAAGGTGAAGAAATACGCCTGAGCGATTACAAAGGGAAAAAAGTTGTTTTATACTTTTATCCCAAAGACATGACTTCCGGATGTACGGCACAGGCATGCAACTTGCGTGACAACTATACAGCACTTCGCGAAGCTGGATATGAAGTTATTGGCGTTAGTATAAACGACCAGAAATCACATCAAAAATTTATAGAGAAAAATACACTTCCGTTTACATTGATTGCAGATACCGAACAAAAATTAGTTCAGGAATTCGGCGTATGGGGAGAGAAAAGCATGTACGGAAGAAAATATATGGGTACATTCCGAACAACCTTTATCATTAATGAAGAAGGAATAATAGAACGTATCATCTCTCCGAAGGAAATAAAGACGAAAGATCATGCTGCGCAGATCTTGGGATAACTCTTTATTCCTGACTATATCAAAACAAGTATTTTCGAAAATATAAAAATATCCGATATGGCGAAAAAAGATGAATTAGCATTCGAAGGAGGAGTAGAAAGCCCCCAACCAAATAACAGCGAAAAACTGAAAGCACTTCAGGCTGCAATGGATAAGATAGAAAAAAGCTTCGGAAAAGGCTCTATCATGAAAATGGGTGACAACCATGTACAAGAAGTAGAAGTCATTCCTACTGGTTCTATTGCACTGAATGCAGCTTTGGGTGTTGGAGGTTATCCTAAAGGACGTATCATTGAAATATATGGTCCGGAATCATCAGGTAAAACAACATTGGCAATCCATGCCATTGCAGAAGCACAGAAAGCAGGTGGTATCGCAGCTTTCATTGATGCAGAACATGCTTTCGACCGTTTTTATGCAGCAAAATTAGGTGTAGATATCGATAATTTGTGGATTTCACAGCCTGACAATGGAGAGCAAGCATTAGAAATAGCTGAGCAGTTGATCCGCTCATCTGCTATTGACATCATCGTTATCGACTCTGTTGCCGCATTAACTCCTAAAGCTGAAATAGAAGGAGATATGGGAGACAACCGCGTAGGATTGCAGGCACGACTCATGTCACAAGCTCTGCGCAAACTGACATCTGCCATCAGCAAGACAAATACAACATGTATTTTCATCAACCAGCTGCGTGAAAAAATCGGTGTCATGTTTGGAAATCCGGAAACAACAACAGGAGGTAATGCGCTGAAATTCTATGCATCTGTACGTCTGGATATTCGCAAAGGTCAACCTATCAAAGATGGAGAAGACATTATCGGAAACCAGACTCGCGTAAAAATCGTAAAGAACAAAGTTGCCCCTCCATTCAGAAAAGCGGAATTCGACATTATGTTTGGTGAAGGAATTTCCAGAAGTGGAGAAATTATTGATTTAGGTGCCGAACTGGGTATAATCAAAAAAAGCGGTTCGTGGTACAGCTACAATGAAACCAAACTGGGACAGGGACGGGATGCAGCTAAACAGTGCATTCAGGACAACCCTGAACTGGCAGAAGAGCTGGAAGGACTTATCTTTACAGCCCTGAAAGACAAAGAATAAATAGAAAAAAGGCTACGATTATGAAACTAACACGTACAATCATCGCAATCTGTTTATGTATGGTTGCGGTGGCAGGGTTTGCCCAAAAAGCAACAAACAATCCTTTTTTCCGTTTTGCAACAAAAGCTGAAGCGCAGATGCTTATTACAGATATCGACGAGTACACCAATGGATGGAATCAGTTCGATATTTGTTCACGCTTACAGAATAAAGAAGGACGAAAGTCACAATTGCTTACTCTGGCGATGAGCAGCGTACAGAACTGGAGTGATACGGAGAAAAAAAAGGTAACAAATGCCTTCAATGCAATAGTTGCATCCATCAAAAAACAAAAACTGGCTCTTAGTTTTCCTGATGAAATCATTTTAATAAAGACATCAATGCAGGAAGAAGGAGGAGCAAGTGCCTATACTCGCAAGAACTGGATTGCTATAGGAGAAAATGTTCTGAACAATACGCAAGATGCACAAATGCAATTATTGCTGGCACACGAGTTGTTTCATATTCTGACCCGTCACGACTTGAATTTTAAGAAGTCAGTATATCAGACGATAGGTTTCACGGTTATGGATCACGAAATATTGTTTCCAACAGATATTCTGGAAAAACGTATTTCCAATCCTGACATCAGCCGTTATGACAGCTATGCTCCGCTTACCGTAAATGGTAAAACTCAAAACTATACAATGATGATCTATACAGATCGCCCATATGAGGACGGCGACTTTTTTGATTACATAAAAATCGGACTTATTCCTCTGAATGAACAGTTCATTCCAATACAAGAGAACGGAGAAACAATAATCATACCTATCGAACAAGCTGAAGACTTATACGAAAAAATAGGTAAAAACACAGATTATGTCATCAACCCCGAAGAGGTACTGGCAGATAACTTTGCTTTTATGATAGTAGAGAAAAAAGATTTACCAACCCCTGAGGTCGTAAACCGTATGAAAGAGGTTTTGAAAAAATAAAAATAATCTGCAATCCGAAAAAGCCGGCTTTATGCTTAACGTTTCTAAGTGAAACAAGCATAAAACCGGCTTTTATTATATATTGCAGCTTCCCCTACTCCTTCAACATCTATTTATCATAAACAGGATATATATTCATCACTAAAATCTCAAAAAAGATTGTACATATTTTCCAAAAACTTCAAGTAAAATTCACTAAAAGATCGAGAATTTTTCTCCCCTACAAAGTTTTTACGCATTCTCCCTTTCATCCTTTCATAAGGAACTCTTTTCAGGTGAAAGGCATGAAGCACATTTTTTTGACTGACAGTATGACAAAAAAATTGTATTTTTGCAGCTGTTTTATGTTTTTATTCATTCAGGCACGAAATTTGTAAGAAAGTCGAAGAATAATTATATGCAACATTTGTATTAAGAAATAAATAAAAATAGATATTATCATGACTACAAAAAATCATCATCCGCAAGAAGAAGAGGTATTGAAGGCTCAACAAGAAGAAGCATCGGAACAAACCGAAACTCAAACAGAAGAAACTTCTAACACAGAAGAACAGTGCGAAGAGCCATCTGCTGAACAAAAGCTGGAAAAAGAATTAGAGGAAGCTAAGCAAACTATCGAAGACCAAAAAGATAAATATTTAAGACTTTCTGCAGAGTTCGACAACTACCGCAAACGTACAATGAAAGAAAAAGCTGAATTAATTAAGAATGGTGGAGAAAAAGCAATCAGCGCAATTCTTCCTATTCTTGATGATTTAGAACGTGCCTTGCAAAACATGCAGAAAGCCGACAATGTACAGGCTATGTATGAAGGTATAGACCTTATTTCACAGAAATTCCTGAAAGTTCTCGCACAAGAAGGTCTGCAAAAAATGGAACCGGTAGGAGAAACATTCGACACCGACTTTCATGAAGCAATAGCATTGGTTCCTGCTCCGGACGAAACACAGAAGGGTAAAGTTCTAGATTGTGTCCAAACAGGATACAAGCTAAACGACAAAGTTATTCGCCATGCAAAAGTTGTTGTAGCACAGTAATTTCCTAATCCTTGTTTTTATCATTATGGCAAAAAGAGATTATTACGAAGTGCTGGGCGTAGACAAATCAGCTTCAGCAGACGAGATAAAAAAAGCATACCGTAAGAAAGCAATCCAATATCATCCTGATAAAAATCCAGGAGATAAAGAAGCAGAAGAAAAATTTAAAGAAGCTGCAGAAGCTTATGAAGTACTAAGCAATCCAGACAAGCGTGCACGTTATGACCAGTTCGGACATGCTGGAGTAGATGGAGCTGCTGGAGCTGGAGGCTTTGGCGGTTTTGGCGGACAGGGTATGTCTATGGATGACATATTCTCTATGTTTGGCGATATCTTCGGTGGACATGGAGGTTTCGGCGGCTTTGGAGGCGGTAGCGGACAAACCCGCCAGCGTAAATTCCGGGGATCAGACTTACGTGTAAAGGTTAAGCTTAACTTAAAAGAAATCTCAACCGGAGTTGAAAAGAAATTCAAGCTTAAGAAATATGTTCAATGTTCACACTGTCATGGAACAGGAGCAGAAGGTGACGGTGGTGTAGAAACTTGTCCTACATGTCACGGTACAGGAAGCGTTACCCGTACACAACAAAGCATATTTGGTATGATGCAAACCCAAACCGTATGTCCTCAGTGTGGCGGTGAAGGTAAAATCATCAAAAATAAATGTAAGGAATGTGGCGGTGAAGGTATCGTATATGGCGAAGAGGTAGTTACTGTAAAAATTCCAGCAGGTGTAGCCGAAGGAATGCAAGTTACCATGAACGGTAAAGGTAATGCAGGAAAGCACAACGGAGTAGCCGGAGACTTGTTAGTTCTTATCGAAGAAGAAAAACATCCGGAACTAATTCGTGATGAAAGCGACCTGATATACAACCTGCTGTTAAGTGTGCCTACTGCCGCACTGGGAGGAACCGTAGAGATTCCGACTATCGACGGAAAAGCTAAAATTAAAATCGAGCCGGGTACACAGCCCGGAAAGGTACTTCGCCTGCGAGGAAAAGGATTACCAAACATTAACAGTTATGGATACAGTACCGGAACTGGAGATTTACTGGTAAATGTAAGTGTATATATTCCTGAGAGTCTGACCAAAGAAGAACGACAAGCTTTGGAAAAATGGCAGGAATCGGAAAGCTTTAAACCAGATATGAGCTTAAAAGAAAAGATATTCAAAAAGTTCAGAAGCTTGTTCGATTAATATTTCACATACAACAAAAAAGGTGCAACATAGTATTCTTTGTATAAGAGAAAGTCTATGTTGCACCTTTTTTCATATAAATCTGCGTTAATCTGCGTTAATCTCTGTTGCTCCTGTCATGCGACATACAAGAATATCCGTATCTTTGGTAAAAGATAAATGTAAAAAACGCTGACATGAAACAAATATACCTGATACTACTCATCTTGTTATTCCCTTTCAAAATCTTTTCACAGACTGAAAAGGAAAAAGACATTGCCCCTTCTCCTGAAGCTACGCAAGCTACAATGATAAAAGACAGCCTTGATGTACCGTTGGTATCCCCTATTCCTCAAACAGGATATATACAGCCCTTTGGTATGTATGGTATCACCCCATTCGATTATGGTTATGCCACATGGCAACTGCACAAGGGCTTCAATGCTTCCATTGGTTTGAATCTGACATTCAGCCCCAGCAAATATGCTCCATCTGGAGTAGGATTCGGACAAGATGCAGCATTTATGTATGCTGTTCCTATCACCGAACGCTTCAGTGTAGCAGGAGGACTTTATGCCAGCAATATGGACTGGGGATTTCTCCGATATCATACGGTAGGAATTGCAGGAGTAGCAGCATATAAACTGACCGACAGAATCAGTATTTACGCCTATGGGAACAAATCCTTCACACCTCAACGTCCACCTTATTATTATCCTCTGCCAAACTACGCACCCGACCGTATCGGAGGCATGATTAATTTTAAGGTAGGCGAAAGCAGCTCTTTCAGTATAGGTATAGAGGGAAGAAAAAATGATTATCCATGGTGGTACTGATATATTATGTCAATAAATGATTTATCTTTGCACGACAAAAAACAACAGACATAAATGACTTATCAGGAAACTCTAGCATATTTATATAATAGCGCTCCTTTATTTCAACATGTAGGAAAGGCAGCATACAAAGAAGGATTAGAAAACACACTGGCACTCGATGAATATTTCGGACATCCACACAAGAAGTTCCGGTCTATCCACGTAGCTGGAACAAACGGTAAAGGCTCATGTTCGCATACATTAGCAGCAATCCTTCAGTCCGCAGGTTACCGTGTGGGACTATATACATCTCCTCATCTGGTCGATTTCCGTGAACGTATCCGTATAAACGGGATTCCTGTTTCACAAGACTTCGTTATTGATTTCGTGGAAAAACATCGTTCTTTCTTCGAACCGCTTCACCCTTCTTTTTTCGAACTGACTACCGCAATGGCATTTCATTATTTTGCATGCCAGCAAGTAGATGTAGCTGTTATAGAAGTAGGATTGGGAGGACGACTGGACTGCACCAATATCATTCATCCGGATTTATGTCTGATCACCAATATCAGTTTCGATCATGTGCAATTTCTTGGTAATACGCTAGAAAAAATAGCAGGCGAAAAAGCAGGAATTATCAAGCCATCTGTACCTATAGTAATTGGTGAAACAACTCCCGAAACAAAACCAGTTTTCCAACATAAGGCAGCAGAAGTTAACGCCCCAATCATTTTTGCTGAAGAAGAGCATCTGCTAACAGATATACTCCAAGACGAAGATGGAAAATATACTTACCAGACAAACTCTCTTAAAAACTTAAAAGGTGAACTGGGAGGATTTTGTCAGAAGAAGAACACCAATACTTTACTTTCGGCTATTCATCAGCTAGAAAAATTGAATTACCATATTTCCGAAACAGATATTCGGAACGGATTTGCTCATGTCTGTGAATTGACCGGATTAATGGGACGCTGGCAAAAATTATCGGAACATCCTACTGTTATATGCGATACAGGACATAATGTAGGAGGAATACAATACATTGTAAAACAATTATCCTGCCAAAAATATAAACAACTACGTATTGTAATCGGAATGGTAAATGATAAAGACATTACTGGAGTACTGGCAATGCTTCCTAAAAACGCCATTTACTATTTTACTCAAGCAAGTGTACAACGTGCTCTACCAGCCGATAAAGTAAAAGAACTGGCAATTCCATTTGGCCTGAAAGGTGAAGCTTATCCCGATGTAAAAACAGCATTAGCCTCTGCGCAAAAAGATGCAGAAACAGATGACTTTATATTTGTAGGGGGAAGTAGTTTTATCGTTGCCGATTTGCTTTCGACTTGCCTACCTAAAGAATAAAATAACAGATTTGTTTGTGTATCTTGAATAAAATCTTTTTATTTGCATACATTTACAAGTCATAAAAAGATAACGACAGATATAAAAAATTATGAATAACACATTTTATTACGAAAATAACCTTTGCGGCTTAAAGCGAACCGATTTCCAGAAAAATATCGGAGGCAAAGAAACTGATTTATTTATCTTGACAAACGACAACGGTGCTGAAATGGCAATCACCAACTATGGAGGTGCTATCTTAGCCATCATGGTTCCTGATAAAAATGGAAAACTGGCCAATGTCGTACAAGGACATGACAATATAGAAAGCGTAATCAATAGCCCGGAAGTTTTCTTAAGTACATTAATCGGACGCTACGGAAACCGTATAGCCAAAGGAAGATTCCAGCTTGACGGTAAAGAATACAAACTTACAATCAACAATGGTCCGAATTCACTTCACGGAGGCCCGACTGGCTACCATGCACGCGTTTGGGATGCCCAGCAAACAAGCAAACAAAGTGTAACACTTCATTATCTTTCAGAGGATGGAGAAGAAGGATTCCCAGGCAACCTTGATATAACAGTTGTTTACACTTTTACCAATCAGAACGAATTAGTTCTTACTTATACAGCAACAACAGACAAACGCACAATTGTCAATCTTACTCACCACGCATTTTTCAGTCTTTCCGGTCTGGCAACACCTACCGCCAGTGTAGAAAACAATATAGTTACCATCAACGCTGATTTTTATACTCCGATTGATGAAGTTTCTATTACTACCGGAGAAATACTAAAAGTAGAAGGAACGCCAATGGATTTCCGCACTCCACATACTATAGGAAGCCGCATCAACGAACCGTTCCAACAACTCGTTTATGGAGCTGGATACGATCATAATTATGTAATCAATAAGCAAGAAGCAGGAACACTGACATTTGCTGCCAAATGCGTAGAACCAATCAGCGGTCGTACTCTTGAAGTTTATACCACCGAACCAGGCGTACAAGTATACACAGCCAACTGGCACAGTGGTTTCGCTGGATGGCATGGAGCTACATTCCCCGCACGTAGTGCAATCTGTTTCGAGGCACAACATTTCCCCGATACACCAAATAAAGGTCATTTCCCTTCTGCAGCCCTTAATCCTGGAGAAGTATACCATCAAGTTACCGTATACAAATTCGGAATAGAGCAATAATTTAATGAAACAGAACTAACCTAATTTATTAACCCTATATTATCAACAAAACCATGAATCAACAAAAACAGAATGGCAATCTCATCGCAATTATTACGATGTTCTTTCTTTTTGCGATGATCTCTTTCGTCACTAATCTTGCAGCACCTTTCGGAACGATTTGGAAAAACCAATATGCCGGTGCAAACACCCTGGGTATGATGGGAAACATGATGAACTTCCTTGCATACTTGTTCATGGGTATTCCGGCAGGAAATATGCTTGTAAAAATTGGTTATAAGAAAACTGCCCTGATTGCAATGGCAGTAGGTTTCTTCGGCTTGCTCACCCAGTATATTTCAAGCTTGGTAGGCGCTGATGTTTCAGTGTTCTCAATGGGTGAATACACTATTAAATTAAACTTTATCATTTATCTGCTGGGAGCATTCATCTGTGGTTTCTGCGTATGTATGTTAAATACTGTAGTAAACCCGATGTTGAACCTGTTAGGTGGAGGTGGTAACAAAGGAAACCAGTTAATCCAGGCAGGTGGTGCACTGAACTCATTGTCAGGTACTCTTACTCCGCTTTTCGTAGGTGTATTGATCGGCAGTGTAACTCCTCAGACTGCAATGTCGGATGTAGCTCCGTTGCTTTTCATCGCAATGGGTGTGTTTATCTTCACATTCATCATTATTTCTTTTGTCAGCATTCCAGAACCTCACTTGCGTAAAGGTAAAGTTCAAAAAGAACAACACCCTCACAGCCCATGGAGCTTCCGTCACACTGTACTAGGTGTTATCGGTATCTTTATTTATGTAGGTATCGAAATTGGTATCCCGGGAACACTTAACTTCTACTTGGCAGACTCTACAGAAAAAGGAGCTGGTCTGCTTACAGACGGTGCCGCTATCGGTGGAGCTATCGCTGCAATTTACTGGTTATTGATGCTGGTTGGACGTTTGGCAAGTAGTGTCATCAGCGGTAAAGTATCAAGCCGTGTACAGCTTATCACAGTATCAATAGTTGCTATCTGCTTTATCCTTATCGCTATCTTTACTCCGAAAGAAGTTACAGTATCTATGCCGGGTTATAGTGCCGACAATGGTTTCCAGATGGCATCTGTACCTCTGAGCGCTCTGTTCCTTGTATTGTGCGGACTTTGCACATCAATCATGTGGGGAGGTATTTTCAACCTCGCTGTAGAAGGATTGGGTAAATATACAGCACAGGCATCAGGAATTTTCATGATGATGGTTGTAGGTGGTGGAATCCTGCCATTGATACAGCAGTTCATCTCAGACTCAGCTGGTTACATGAATAGTTACTGGCTTATCATTGCAATGTTAGCTTATCTGTTGTTCTACGGATTAGTAGGTTGCAAAAATGTAAATAAAGATATCCCTGTTGAATAATAAGATGATAGACGAAAATGATGGATGAAGATTATCACTTTTTGTTAAAGAAGTCTTCATTCATCATTTTTTAGTTTCTCACTAAAACAATATTAACCTTTTAAGCTTTTACCACTATGGATATAGAATTTGTAAGAAGCCGTTTCATCAAGCATTTCGATGGTACAACCGGAAGTATTTATGCATCACCCGGACGCATCAACCTGATAGGAGAACACACAGACTATAATGGAGGATTTGTTTTCCCGGGAGCTGTAGACAAAGGTATTATGGCAGAAATTAAACCAAACGGCACCAATAAAGTATGTGCTTACTCTATTGACCTGAAAGACTATGTAGAATTTGGTTTGAATGAAGAAGATGCACCTAAAGCTAGCTGGGCACGTTATATTTTTGGCGTATGCCGCGAAATGATAAAGAGAGGAGTAGATGTAAAAGGTTTCAATACAGCATTTGCAGGCGATGTTCCTCTGGGAGCTGGTATGTCTTCTTCTGCTGCACTCGAATCTACTTTTGCCTTTGCTCTGAATGATTTATTCGGCGACAACAAAATAGATAAATTTGAACTTGCGAAAGTAGGTCAGGCTACAGAACACAACTACTGTGGAGTAAACTGCGGAATTATGGACCAGTTTGCATCTGTATTCGGCAAAGAAGGCAGCTTGATGCGTCTTGACTGTCGTTCACTGGAATATCAATATTTCCCATTCCGTCCGGAAGGTTACCGTCTGGTTTTGGTTGATTCTGTTGTTAAGCACGAACTTGCTTCATCAGCTTATAACAAACGCCGCCAGAGTTGCGAAAACGTAGTAGCTGCACTGAAGAAAAAATATCCGAACGTTGAATTCTTGCGTGACGCTACTCTCGAAATGCTTGCAGAGGTAAAAGCAGAAGTAAGCGAAGAAGATTATAAACGAGCAGAATATGTAATCGAAGAAATTCAGCGCGTACTTGATGTATGCGAAGCTCTTGAACGCAATGATTATGAAACCGTAGGTCAGAAAATGTATGAAACTCACCACGGTATGAGTAAATTGTATGAAGTAAGCTGCGAAGAACTGGATTTCTTGAATGATGTAGCATTCGATTGTGGTGTAACAGGCTCTCGAGTTATGGGAGGTGGTTTCGGAGGTTGTACTATCAACTTGGTGAAAAATGAACTTTACGAAACATTCATCATCACAGCCAAAGAACGCTTCAAAGAAAAATTCGGTCGCAGCCCTAAAGTATATGATGTAGTAATCAGCAATGGAGCTCGCAAAATCTGCTAATGAATCATTCGAGTAATCTTTTACGCAGAATAGAATTTTATTAAATCTTATACGAAGGCTTTTATTCGTAGATAGAGTCAAAAAATCTCCTCCACGTATCAAACATGGAGGAGATTTTATTTATACTCATATCAAATTTTACACTCAGCACAACAATAGCCTATAGTTGTTTGTTCTTAATAATAACGCTTCTGTTAGTTTCAAACAGCCCAGCAAATACCCTGTTTGGTTTACTGACAGAAAAGTTTTAACTTTGCATTCACATTTATCAAATCAATTATCAATGACTTACAAATGTATCAGTACATGGCTTGCGATGTTATGTCTGGGTGGAACTATGCATGCACAGACAGCAGACTCCATACTAACCTATCGGGTGGAAGCAAGTGGAAATGTATCAAATGGCACGTATGCCCCATTGTGGCTAACCTCAAACCGTTACGGACTTTCAAGCGTAGAACCTAATAGCAGCTATGTCCGTGCAGGAATAAATTTTGATAAAGAATTACGCCATAACTGGCAGATACAGGCAGGACTGGATGTAGCAGCGACAGCTAATCAGACAGCTGATTTTGTTATTCAGCAAGCTTTTGCTGATTTCTCATGGAAATTCCTCCGACTAAGTGTTGGAAGCAAAGAACGTCCGGGATTTCCTCTGACAAAGAATGAACGCCTGAGTAGTGGTATGATGGTAGAAGGCGCCAATGCACGCCCAGTGCCTCAAGTCCGTGGAGAAATAGCAGAATATGTAGCTATTCCCGGAACCAAAGGATGGCTCTCGCTGAAAGGACATTTAGCATACGGAATGTTTACCGATAACGGATGGCAGGAAAGTTTCGTGTCAGCAGGAAACACCTATGGCAAAAACATTTATTATCATAGTAAGTCACTGATGTTCCGAATCGGTAACCGAAAAAAACTTCCTGCTGAATTTGAGTTTGGTCTACTCATGGCAACCCAATTTGCAGGCAACCAGCTAAAAAAGAAGAGTGACGGTACAAGTGAGTTGATTACCGACATGCCTGATGGTTTAAAGAGTTTTTTCAAAGCTTTTGTTCCAATGAGCGGTGGAAGTGATACACCTTGGGGAGATCAGGTAAATGTAGAAGGCAATCATCTGGGTAGCTGGAACTTTGCTATAAACTATTATTTGAAAGACTGGAAGTTTCGTGCCTATCTGGAACATTTCTTCGATGACCACTCACAAATGTTCTGGCAATATGGACGCTGGAAAGACGGACAGATAGGCATAGAAATTACATTGCCAAAGAACCGGTGGGTAAGTTCTATATTATGGGAAGGAATGTCTACAAAAGATCAGACCGGACCAATTTTATATGACTCGTTTGCAGGCAGTTTAGGTTATCAAATCAGTGCAGGAGACAATTATTACAATAATTACTGCTATCAAGCATGGCAGCACTGGGGACAAGGTATGGGAAATCCTCTCCTACCCGGACCTATATATAATAAAGATGGGAGAATAACCTTTAAAAGCAACCGAGTACGAGCAAATCATCTAGGCATAGAAGGTAATCCGAGTGACGAATGGAATTATCGCATTTTAGTTTCTTTTGCCCGCCACTGGGGAACTTACAGTACTCCTCTTGACAAGCAACGAAAACAGTTCAGTTCACTGTATGAAGTAACATACAGCCCCCAATGGGCAAAAGGATGGAGTACATCAGTCAGCATGGGACTGGACCGCGGTAATTACCTCGGCAACTCTACCGGAGGAATGCTTAGCATAAAGAAAACAGGAAGCATATTATAAAGTCGAAGAATAATATTCATTTATATATAGAACAATGAAAAGTATATTTTATATAACTATACTACTGCTTTGCATAACATTTAGCGGATGCCAAAAAGAGCCGATAGACCGAAATATAGAAGGCATGTGGAGGCTGGAACAGTTCACTACACACGAAGACGGCGTGGTCCATAAAGACTGTCAACGAATGTTTTTCAGCATTCAGCTATGGGTCGTAGAAGTAGCAGAAAAGCAATGTACACATGGCTATGGTACATTCATTGGCAGATTTTCTTACGAAAACGACAAACAAAAAGTTATAATGAAAGACTTTGTACATCGCTACTCTACAGGAGATGACGGTATACGAGTAGGAATAGATAAAAACGAAAAGGGTGAAATCATCTATCCGATAAGCAAACTTCAACCGTATGGCATAAATAGTCTGGAAACGACATTCAATGTCATAAAAGCAGATGGCAAACATCTTACCCTTGAATCGGATTACGCAACCCTTGAGTTTACCAGCTTTTAAAAATAAAAATAGTTACATTTTAAAGAATATTACTATCTTTGCATAAACTAACATATCCAATAATGAAAAACGATAAAGAACTAATGAACCGTGCAGCCGATAACATTCGTATTTTGGCTGCTTCTATGGTAGAAAAAGCTAATTCCGGTCATCCGGGTGGCGCAATGGGTGGTGCAGACTTTGTAAATGTACTGTTTTCTGAATTTCTCGTTTATGATCCCGAAAATCCACGTTGGGAAGGTCGCGACCGTTTCTTCCTCGATCCGGGACATATGTCACCAATGCTATACTCAGTATTGGCCCTGAGCGGAAAATTCACATTAGAAGAACTGGCTCAATTCCGTCAATGGGGAAGCCCTACTCCTGGACATCCAGAAGTAGATATTATGCGTGGCATTGAAAACACTTCTGGCCCATTGGGACAAGGTCATACATTTGCTGTAGGTGCAGCCATTGCAGCTAAATTCTTGAAAGCACGTTTGGGAGGTGTAATGAATCAGACAATCTATGCTTATATCTCAGACGGCGGTATACAGGAAGAAATATCTCAAGGAGCCGGACGTTTAGCCGGACACCTGGGACTTGATAATCTTATCATGTTCTACGACTCAAATGATATCCAGCTTTCTACCGAATGTAATGCTGTTACAGACGAAGACGTAGCAAAAAAATACGAAGCATGGGGATGGAAAGTTCTTACTATCAACGGAAATGATGCCGATGAAATCCGTGAAGCATTGACAGCAGCAAAAGCTGTAAAAGATCAGCCGACTTTGATCATCGGTAAGACCGTAATGGGTAAAGGCGCTTTGAAAGCAGACAAATCAAGCTATGAACGCAATTGTGCAACTCATGGTGCTCCATTAGGAGGTGACGCTTATATCAATACAATCAACAATTTAGGAGGAGATCCTGAAAACCCATTCCAAATATTCCCTGAAGTGGCAGAATTGTATGCTGCTCGTCGCGAAGAACTTAAAGCTATCGTAGCAGAACGCTATGCAGCAAAAGCAGAATGGGCAAAAGCACACCCTGAACTGGCTGCAAAAATGGAATTCTGGTTCTCAAATCAGGCTCCAAAGATAAACTGGGAAGCTATCGAACAAAAGGCTGGTGCTGCAACACGTGCTGCTTCGGCTACCGTTTTGGGAGTATTGGCTACTCAGGTAGAAAATATGATAGTAGCTTCGGCTGACCTTTCAAACTCAGACAAGACTGATGGTTTCTTAAAGAAAACACATGCCTTTACGAAAGGTGACTTTACCGGTGCTTTCTTGCAGGCTGGTGTAGCTGAATTGACTATGGCTTGCTGCTGTATCGGTATGGCACTGCATGGAGGTGTAATCCCTGCTTGTGGAACCTTCTTTGTATTCTCTGATTATATGAAACCAGCAGTACGTATGGCTGCTTTGATGGAAATGCCTGTGAAGTTCATCTGGACTCACGATGCATTCCGTGTAGGTGAAGACGGTCCTACTCACGAACCTGTAGAACAAGAAGCTCAAATTCGTCTGATGGAAAAACTGAAGAACCATAAAGGACACAATTCTATGTTGGTTCTCCGCCCTGCTGATGTTGAAGAAACAACTCAAGCATGGAAACTGGCAATGGAAAATACAGCAACTCCTACTGCATTGATTTTCTCTCGCCAGAATATTGCAAATCTTCCTGCAGGTACAGACTATACTCAAACAGCAAAAGGTGCTTATATCGTAGCTGGTGCAGATGAAAATCCAGATGTAATATTAGTAGCTTCAGGTTCAGAAGTATCTACACTGGTAGCTGGTGCTGAGTTGTTGCGCAAAGACGGAGTAAAACTTCGTATCGTTTCTGTTCCTTCAGAAGGTCTGTTCCGCAGCCAAAGCAAAGAATATCAGGAAAGTATTATCCCAACAGGTGCAAAGGTATTCGGATTAACAGCCGGATTGCCTGTAAACTTGCAAGGATTAGTAGGACACAACGGTAAGGTTTGGGGACTGGAATCATTCGGCTTCTCTGCTCCTTACAAAGTTTTGGACGAAAAACTGGGATTCACTGCAGAAAATGTATACAACCAAGTAAAAGCAATGTTATAATGAAAGTAATAGGACTAGCTTCTGACCATGCCGGATTTGAACTAAAACAATATGTTAAGCAATGGCTGGAAGCAAAAGGCTGGGAGTACAAAGATTTCGGAACATATAGTACCGACAGTTGTGATTATCCGGATTTTGCTCATCCTCTGGCTCTTGCAGTAGAAGCTGGAGAGTGTTATCCAGGTATAGCCATTTGTGGAAGTGGAGAAGGCATAGGAATGACCTTGAACAAACATCAAGGTATCCGCGCTGCGCTTTGCTGGATTCCAGAAATTGCACATCTGGCTCGCCAGCACAATGATGCAAATGTACTCGTTATGCCGGGACGTTTTATCAATACAGAAATGGCTGATAAAATCATGTCAGAATTCTTCACTACAGACTTTGAAGGTGGACGTCATCAAGCAAGAATTGATAAAATTCCAGTAAAATAAATATTTCTTTTAAATAAAAGGAATTAAATATATATTCACTATAGTTCATACAATGCTTTAAATTAGAACCTATTTCTAAGCATGTATGAATTGTAGTGAATATTTTTTATTTATCAGCCATTTCTTTTTTTTAGCAGGTATCTCTTGTCTTCCTATATTTTTTATCTGTATATTTGCTTACAGTAAAAATTAGAAAAACAAATAGAGATTTACCATGAAAAAAATTTTATTTATCCTACTGATGTGTTTGCCGATAATTAGTATGGCAAAAGATAAAAAAGATAATTCCAACCCGAAATATCTGACGGGAGCCGTTACAACAATCGATGGCAGAGTAGCTTTTACCAAAGAAATCAATGCTCCTGGATTATCAAAAACAGACATTTTCAATCAAATGCTAGACTGGGCAAAAGGTCGTTTCAAACCCGATGGAAAGTTGTATAGCCAGGTTTCATATTCAAATGAAGAAGAAGGAGTTATAGCCGCATCCGCAGAAGAATACATTATATTTTCTTCTTCAGCCTTATCACTCGACCGCACACGTATTTACTACCAGCTTTTAATTAATACAAAAGACGGTAAATGTGATTTGATGATGACCCGCATCCGCTATTGGTACGACGAAGCAAGAGACGGTGGAGAAAAATATTCAGCTGAAGAATGGATTACAGATGATATGGCTCTGAACAAAAAGAAGACCAAACTGGCCCCTATTTGTGGTAAGTTCAGACGAGAAACTATCGATCTAAAAGATGAATTATTCCAGTCGGCAGCTTCTGCATTAGGACAAAAATTCTTAGATACTACTCCAGAAGCAGCTCCACAAAGTGTTCCGATGCAGAAATTACAGCCTGCAATAAAAATAAACGCATCTGCCGAACTGAAAGAGGTTGGACTGGAACAGTTACCAAGCAATTTAAACGAAATAGCAGCGCAAGGACGTATCACTCTGACAGCTTCAAATGGTGAAGAAATTGAAATAAAAGCAGACAACTGGAGTGGTTTCGGAAAAATGTTCAATAAAAACGTATCTTACCTGCTGATAGATCAAAGTCGTATTGCTGCTACAGCATTGATGGAACAAAGTGACACCTATAAAATCTCATTCTATACAGATGACAACAGCAAGGCCAGCGTTGTAATAGAATGCAAAAAAGCAATGTCACAAAAGATGACTGCTGAAGAGCTGAAATCGCTGAACCAGAATGCAGATACATCAAAACAATATACGATGTACATCGGTGAAGTAACCAAAACACTGATGAGATAAAAAGAAATATTCAGACACAATAACACACGACACTATGAAACTACACAAACGCTTGAAACTGGCGATTATTTTATTAATCGCCATGCTTCCGTATATGGCATGCGCCAATGATAGTATACGGATAGCAAAACGTGACTCAATTTTATCAGAAATTACAGGAGCCCAAATGCCTCAAAAGAGTTTGAAAATCCTTTCTTTTGGGGCAAAAGGCGATGGAAAGAAAGACTGCAAGCCAGCTTTCGATAAAGCAATGAAGCGTGCCTCTCAAATGGGAGGGGCACGCATTATTGTTCCAAGCGGTGAATACTTACTAAACGGACCAATCCATTTCGTTAGTAATGTTTGCCTTGAATTACAAGAAGGTGCAACTCTGAAATTCTCACCAGACCCTCATTACTACTTACCCGTCGTAAAAACAAGTTGGGAAGGTACTTTTCTGCAAAATTATAGTCCCTTCATTTACGGTTACCAGCTCAAGAATATCTCCATTATCGGTAAAGGCACAATAGACGGAAATGCAGGTACAACTTTTGCTACATGGAAAAGCCAACAGAAGAAAGGCCAGCAATTAAGCCGAGATATGAATCACAAGGAAGTTCCCATAGAAGAACGTAATTTTGGTGAAGGATTCTACCTCCGCCCGCAGCTAATACAGTTTTTCGACTGCAAGAATATCACGATAGAAGGAGTATTCATCACTAACGCACCTTTCTGGTGTATTCACTTGCTGAAATCAGAAAATATTATTTGCCGAAACATCCGTTATGACGCCAAACTTGTAAACAATGACGGTATAGATCCTGAGTATACACGTAATCTTTTGATAGAAAATATTGAATTCAACAATGGCGATGACAACGTAGCCATAAAATGTGGACGTGATAACGACGGGTGGGGCACAAACAGACCTTCAGAAAATATCATCATACGTAACTGTAAGTTTAAAGGATTGCACGGCGTAGTATTAGGCAGTGAAATGTCATCCGGAGTGCAAAATATATTTATCGAAAATTGCACATATGGAGGTTACTGCAAACGAGGTATCTACATGAAAACCAATCCTGACCGTGGAGGATTTCTACGCAACATCTATGTAAACAATTGCCAGTTTGGTGAAGTGGAAGACTTATTCTACGTTACTTCAATGTATGCAGGAGAAGGAATGGACAACAACCATTACTCTGAAGTATGCAATATCTACGTAAAAGATATCAGTTGTAAAAAAGCATCGGCGGCAGCTATTGTCTTGCAGGGTACCGTTGCCAAACCTATTCATCATGTAACATTCGAAAATGTAAATGTAGATAAAGCAGGAATAGGACTAAGTTTCTCGAATACAGAGACAATCAGCATCAAGAATTGTAACCTAGGCGGATATGTAGGAATACCCTCAACTGCTAGTCAGAAAGATAACTTATTCAACAAAGACAAATAAAACACGCAATGAAAAGAAAATACTGGAGTCTGGGAGCATTATGGCTATATAGTACCATTTTACTTTCAGCACAAGAAGTACGAGTACACACCATTGGTGACTCAACAATGGCCGATTATGTAGAAAATACAACCCGTACACGCGGATGGGGAGAAATGTTTCAGGAATTTTTCTATCCAGAAGTAGAAGTAATCAATTACGCCCGGGGAGGACGCAGTTCACGTTCATTCTATCAGGAAGGAAGATGGGAGAAGGTAAAGAACAATCTTCGTAAAGGCGACTATGTCTTGATTCAGTTTGCACATAATGATGAAAAGGAAGGAGGAAAGGACGGTGCAGACGGAAGAGGTACTGCTCCATGGACTACCTATAAATCTTATTTGGAAAAATATGTGGATGAAACCCGTTCGTTGGGAGGTAAACCGATATTCGTAACTCCCATTGTAAGAAGATATTTCCAGAAAGACGGAACAATCAGCCCGAAAGGATGCCACGATCTGAGTATCGCTCCCGATGACTCTACATTAAATTATGTACGAGTAATGAAGTATGTAGCACAAGAACGGCACGTTCCAGTCGTAGACATGACAGCATCAACGAAAGCCTTTGTGGAACAATTAGGAGAAACAGCTACGGTAAAACAGATATATGTTCCCACTGACGGAACACATACACAAGCTACCGGAGCTGCATGCTACGCAGAACTTGCGGCAGAAGGTTTGAGAGAAAAAGATATCCTAAAAAAATATATACGTACCAATGTTCCTTTAATATTGAACCCTACCCTGATTAATTTTGATACGATATATACAGGTGACAAAGCCACGAGATGTTTTGACCTGACTGGACTACATTTATCTCCCCAGCAGGGTACATTAAAAGTGAAAGCTCCAGAGGGTATGACGTTAACGGATTCTCCAGAATCAAAGGACGAAAAGAATGAACTTGTACTCACTTATACCGGCGGAAAACTGTGGAACAAATGTTTTTACCTGCATTATACTCCTCAAAAGGCTAACACTGTCTCCGATTATGTGACAATCAGTTATGGGGACAATTGCCGTAAACTTCCGGTACAGGCTGTATGCAAAGAAGTAACAAACAGTCAAAATATCACAATACAGGGGAAAGTTACCGGAATGAAAGGGATTACTTTCAATGAGGGAAAATATACAATAACAGGAGCAAACTGGCCAGCAGATATTGATGAAGCTGCCAACCGGTATGTAGAAATCATAATAGAGAGCAAAGACAAGACTTTGCTTGTCAAACAAGTGTCTTTCATGTTAGATGGAGATATCTGTTATCGGGCAGCCTATGCAAGAGGAAAAGACTTTTATCCACGTACAGATATTGGAGAAGCCCAACGTCCGGTAGCAGGCAAACATAAAATAGTACTTCCAATACAAGCAACCCTCCAGCCGCATAAACAGCTGCATGTACGACTCTTTCCATGGAGTCTGAAAGCAACAGATAACTTGTATTTCAATATTCAGGAATGTATTTTTGAGACTACAGAAATTCAATAAAATTGCTGTCTGGCAAACATGCATTTGTTTACAATCAGCCGAAAAAATAATTGTTTATCTGTTATCTTACCCAGCAAGACTTACAATAAACACCATCGGCACTCGGAATACCTAATATATTTATAGACAGGAACAAATAGCAAAGGGGAAATTTGAAAATGTTATCAGGTATTTTCAAATTTCCCCTTGCCTTTTACTTCAGTTAAAAGATCGCTCTACTTTATTTATCTATAAGAATGATAAACAGGAGTCATGATAAAGCTAAATTCATAATCACCATAAGGCAGCAGATATTGTGGCTCTGGAATTGCTCCCCAACTATCTACACAACCCAGTCCCATCTGAGCTTTATCTATCAATACATTGGTTAAATCAGCCTTTTCTACTTCATTAGAGTGTTCCTGCTTCTTCTCCCATCCAGAATCAAGAGATTCAATAGTATAGTGTAAAGCAGATGCTGAGAATGGAGCTTCAGCAACAAACATCAGTCCGTTTCCTGCAACATTCAGTTGTTTCCACCAGCGTATATCCGATTTCGTTCCATTTTCTTGCGGACGAATATAAGCATAGAACTGTTCGTCTACCGACTGATTATATATACCAAGATCAGTAGAAGTTTTACGGTCTGCATAATTTTCAACCGGACCACGTCCATAATACGAAATCTTTTCAAAAGAAGCAGGCATTACCATCTGCATACCAAAACGGAACATATTGGCCACTTTCGCGCTCTTATCTGCGGTCATTTTCTGAGTCACCTTAACAGCACCTTTATTGTTGATAGCATACGCTAAAGCCAACTTAGCCGAAACCTGTTTCATTTCATATTCAGCAGAAACAACAGCTATGCCATCAACCATTTCAGCCTTTAAAGATACTAATTTGATTCCTGGATTTTTCCATGCTGCATACTTCTGCTGCAAACCTGCTCCAAAATCATTATCGGTCGGAGCACGCCAGAAGTTCGGAGTCATAGCTTCTCCTTCTTTTATCATCTCCAAGCCATTTACTTCATATTTATCCATATATCCGCTCTGCTTATTGAACTGGATATTGAAGTTTTCTCCCTTTACAACTATACGGTTTACATTTTCATCTTTTATCTGCGGAACTACTACAGCTACGTTTTTCTCCTCTACATTGGCAAGATCCATTGCAGGAGCCTTATAAGGATTCAGGGTCAACTGTGCCTTGGCAACTACATGACCAGCCGGAAGCAGTCCTTCGCGATTTTTCTGAACGTATTTTACATTCAGCAACCATTCTGCACACTTACAAGTTTTGCCCAGATCAAGTTTAACATTAGCAGTCTGACGCGGAGCTACTGACAAATTTTCAACGCGTCCACTACGAACCGCCTTACCATTTTTCAATACCTCCCATTCCAATGCATAAGCAGATAAATCACGGAAGAAGTTTTCATTATAAACTTTAATCTCACCTTTTGATAAATCACCAGCACTGGTCCAGATGTTCTGATAGAAATAGCCTACTTCATACATATGTGGATTAGGCTTACGGTCAGGGCTGATCAGACCGTTATCACAGAAATTGTTATCACTGGCATCGAAACGGTTGAAGTCACCACCATAAGCATAAATCATCTTACCGTCTTTTCCGGTCCAGCGGCATGACTGGTCAACAAAATCCCAAATAAAACCTCCCTGATACTTCGGATATTTGCGAATCAAATCCCAATACTCTTTAAAACCACCTTCAGAATTACCCATCGCATGAGCATACTCGCACTGAATCAACGGTTTTGGACTATCAGGATTCTTTGCATATTCCTCACAGTCTTTATATCTGTAATACATCGGACAATAAATATCCGTTTTTCCGTTAAGGCCTGCTCTTTCATACTGTACAGCACGACTGGGATCTTCAGCCTTTACCCATTCGTAAGCAGCTTCAAAGTTTGGTCCGTAACCAGCTTCGTTACCCAAAGACCAGAAAATAATGCTTGGATGATTGAAACCACGCTGAACATTGCGCTGGTTACGTTCTAAATGTGCTTTCTTGTATGAAGAAACTTTTGCCAGTGTTTTTTCTTCATACCCCATACCATGAGATTCCAGATTAGCCTCAGCTACTACATAAATACCATATTTATCGCATAATTCATACCAGAAATTATCGTCCGGATAGTGACAAGTACGTACGGCATTGATATTAAACTGTTTCATGATCTGGATGTCCTGAATCATGCGTTCACGAGATACATAATATCCTCCGTCCGGATCCATTTCATGACGGTTTGCACCTTTGAAAAGTACAGGCTGTCCATTGACTAAAATTTGAGCATCCTTCAATTCTACTTTTCGGAATCCAACTTTCACAGGAACCACCTCACTTACTTCATTACCTTTTTTCAATGTAGCACGTAATGTATAGAGATAAGGAGTTTCTGCCGACCACTTATGAGGTGCATCAAGAGCAATGGTTGCAGACACTTTACCACTTCCTGCCACTTCCTTGGTTGCAACAACCTGATTCTGCGCATCAAGCAAATCCAGAGTCACTTTCGAACTGCCCTTTAACTTCAGCTCAACAGCCAAAGAACCGTTTTTATATTCGCTATCCAGATCGGGAGTTACACGAATATCATCTATACGGTTTTTATTTCTTGTATAAAGATAGCAGTCGCGGGCAACACCTGTATAACGGAAAAAATCCTGATCTTCCAAATAACTGCCGTCGCACCAGCGGAATACCTGAAAAGCAATTACATTCTTCTGTCCCGGCTTCAAATAAGAAGTAAGATCAAATTCAGCTTCCAGCTTACTATCTTCGCTATATCCGACATACTTTCCGTTTACCCACAGATACATGTTCGAACTTACTGCACCAAAATGAGCTATGATATCTTTTCCTTTCCAGTCGGCAGGTACTACAATTTCACGACGGTAAGAACCTACATGATTGTTTTCTACCGGTACATAAGGAGGATTATTCGTAAACTGATTTCTCCATGCATAACCCACATTAAGATAAATAGGATCACCATAACCATTTAGTTCCCATACAGCTGGAACTTGTAAGTCATCCCATCCTTTATCATTAAAATCAACTTTCCAGAAGTCTGTAGGACGTGCATCGGCATTTTTTACCCAGAAAAATTTCCAGTTGCCGTTTAATGTCATGAAATTGTTAGAATGTTCCTTGATTGCCTGTGCTGCTGCATCCATACTTTCATAAGCAAAAAAGTTTGTATGCATCGGAGCACGATTGACAGCATTTACTTCCGGATCTTGCCATTCCTTGAAGGTCTGTGCCTGAGAAGAAAGCGCACAAGCTCCCAGGATGCCTAATAAAAGATGTTTTTTCATAATAAAATTAGGTACTCTTATATTAATAAAATTATATCAATACAAAAGTAGTGATTTTTAAATTATAAAAAAACAGGTCAGCCGGTTTATTACCAGCCAACCTGTTCTCTATAAGATTTATATACTAATATCAATTTTCTTCCGCTTACCCGCGCAACTGTTTATCCATTGCGGCAGCAGCACGGCGTCCGTCACCCATTGCCAGAATTACGGTAGCTCCACCGCGGACAATATCGCCTCCTGCGTAAATAGTAGGAATAGACGACTGCATATCATCATTTACAGCAATTGTTCCTTTTCGTCCTAATTCCAGTCCAGGAATCGAATTCGGGACAATCGGATTCGGAGATACTCCCACGCTGACGATAGCCATATCAATGTCTATTGTTTCTACAGCTCCAGGAATAGCAACAGGGCTGCGACGTCCTGAAGCATCCGGTTCACCCAATTCCATCTTCTGCAAAACAACTTGTTTTACACGTCCTTTTTCATCTGCTATATACTCTATCGGATTATGCAAAGTCAGGAATTCTACACCTTCCTCTTTGGCGTGTTTTACTTCCTCCAGACGAGCCGGCATTTCTGCCTCCGAACGGCGATAAATAATCATTGCCTTTTCAGCTCCAAGGCGGCGAGCTGTACGTACAGAGTCCATAGCAGTATTACCACCACCGATAACAGCCACACGCTTGCCAAATGTTACCGGAGTATCAGAATCTTCACTAGCCGCATCCATCAGATTGACACGAGTCAGATATTCATTGGATGACATAATATTGATAGAATTTTCCCCCGGAATGTTCATGAAGTTTGGAAGTCCGGCACCAGATGCTACGAATACTCCTTTATAGCCTTCCTGCTCCAATTCTTCCACGCTGATAGTCTTGCCGATGATACAGTCTTTGACAAACTGTACGCCCATCTTCGACAGGTTTTCTATTTCAACATCAACAATCTTGTTCGGCAAACGGAATTCAGGAATACCGTACTTCAGCACTCCACCAATTTCGTGCAAAGCTTCGAATACAGTTACATCGTAACCAAGCTTTGCCATATCTCCGGCAAATGAAAGTCCGGCAGGTCCGGAACCTACAACTGCAACTTTGATACCGTTCTTTTCAGCTATTTCAGGAACAGAAATCTGACCGCTTTCACGTTCATAATCGGCAGCAAAACGCTCCAGATAACCAATAGCTACTGCTTCGTGTCCCATCTTCAGGTGAATACACTTTGATTCACACTGCTTTTCCTGTGGACAAACACGACCACATACAGCAGGCAAAGCACTGGTCTGCTTCAAGACACGGGCAGCTTCTAGGAATTCACCACGCTCGATATTTTTAATGAATCCAGGTATATTGATACCAACCGGACAACCTTCCATACACGATGGATTAGCACAATCCAGACAACGTTTAGCTTCTGTCAGTGCCTGTTCCTCATTCAAGCCTAAGTTTACTTCTTCTTTACGGCTGTGAGAACGGTACTCCGAATCGAGCTCATTCATTTTCACACGTGGAATGGCAGTACGTTCCTTCGGCTTCATTGCTTTACGTAACTCTGCACGCCACGGTGTATTACGGTCTTCAACAGCCTTCACAGCTTCACATGTATCAGGCTGTACAGCATCCAGTTTATGTATTTCTTCACGTTCAATATCCTTGAACGCTCCCATACGCTTCAACATTTCATCGAAATCCACCTGATGTCCGTCGAACTCAGGACCATCTACGCAAACGAATTTCGTCTTACCTCCCACAGTGATACGGCACGCTCCGCACATACCTGTACCATCTACCATAATTGTATTAAGCGAAACATCGGTAGGAATTTCGTATTTCTTGGTAAGCAGACAAACAAATTTCATCATGATAGCCGGACCAATGGCAAAACACTTATCTACCTTTTCACGCTTGATTACCTCTTCAATACCTTCGGTCACCAAACCTTTCTTGCCATACGAACCATCATCGGTCATAATAATTACTTCATCCGAACTTTCTCTCATTTCTTTTTCCAAAATGATCAGCTCCTTAGAACGGCCCGCCAATACAGTAATGACACGGTTTCCAGCAGCCTTCAGAGCCTGAACAATAGGCAACATCGGAGCTACTCCTACTCCACCTCCAGCACAAACTACTGTTCCGAAGTTCTCGATGTGGGTTGCTTTACCCAACGGACCTACTACATCGGTAATATAATCACCCTCGTTCAGTTCACACAAACGAGTTGATGACAGACCGACCTCTTGTACGACCAACGTAATAGTTCCCTTTACAGGATCGGCTTCTGCAATGGTAAGAGGCATACGTTCACCTTTTTCACCTACACGTACAATCACAAAATGACCAGCCTTACGTGACTTAGCAATCAGGGGAGCTTCGATTACCAGCTTAAAAACCTTTTCTGAAAAATGTTCTTTTGAAATAATTTTATTCATTTCCTCGTACTATAAGTTAGTTATTTTTTGCAATTCATTATATTTTGCAAAGTTACCACTAAATAAAATAATACCAAAAGAAATCTTCAAAATCGCAATTTTCGTTGTATATTTTTGTCATACAACGTTCTTAATTCAACTATAAAATCATAACCGTTATAAAAATCAGCAGTCAGCGTACCATTTTAAAAAGGGATTTTACTATTTTATAAAATCTACAACTCTTCCACATAATATAAACATTTCACCAAGGTGAAACTATCGCCTCACTATAGTGAAATGATAGCTTCACTTGAATGAAACGTTCACTCCACCATTGTGAAACATTATATTTATAGGGAAAAAGTAGCATAAACATACCCAGCCATATAAAAAAATCTCCTCCGGATTCCCGAAAGATTCCGAAGGAGATTCCATTTTTGTAGCCTCACTACTTATATTGCTACAATGGGATCAGGGTTTTACCTGAATAGCTTTATCAAATTCAGCCCAATGTTCATCAGTCATATTGGCAGGAATAAACAATGCCACTCCAGCAGCTCCTGCTTCAATAGAACCACGAACAGCTTCACCGATTTCTGAAGGAATCAGACCGTGGCCTTCCGGATCTTTGATATTAGCCTTATTCTGCCAGTCACGGCAAATGAACAAACCACTGTAAACAGGCTTCTTTCCATTTACGGAAGCTACTTCTTCTTTAGTTATTTCTCCTACCCAAGAAGCCGGTTCCAGATAGAAATCATTATAATTCATCGGGAAGAATGCATCGATATCCCATTTGTTCCATTCCTGACGAACCAGTTTTTTTGCATATGAGTCCGGACCTGGGAATACAGCAGCACTGACTTTTTTGCCTTTTGCATGAACTGCAGCCGCAATCTTATTTACCAGACTGGTAATACGGTTGTAACGGAACTGTTTCCATTCTTCACAAGTAGAAGGATCTTCTACCGACTTGATATCGATACCGCTTTCAGCCTTGAAATCGGCTACACATTTGTCGCAGTAACAATAATCGGCTGTAGGATATTCTTCATTCATCACCAGACCATATTTATCCCAAAGTCCACGTGCCAGAATTACATCGACATAGCGAATATAATCCAGATGAATGAAATCAACTTCGGGAATCTCTGCAATCTTACTATATTCAGTAACCAGATAATTGATTACATCCGGATTGTTCGGACACATACATTTATAATAAGGAACATATGCCTGCACAGTATATGCCGACTCGCCTTTACGGTTTACCGCATACCAGGTAGAATCTGCAGTTTGTCCTATAAAAATTTGGTCTACTATATTATATAGGGACATTACTATCATTGATATAATACTTGGCACTGCGAATTTTTTTAATAATTTTCCTATTGGTTGTGTTCCTAAAGGATTAGCTATTTCCTGTGTCATTGTTTTCCTCCCTATTTCTTCTTTTTTTTGCCAGACAGCTAAACTCTATAATACAACTGTATTGTATGTTTTTTCAACATTTATTTTCAAAAATATTATTATTTTTTATTATTCATTATTACTCTGTTTTTAAATTAAATGTAATTCAATAGTTTTATTTCCCTTATTTATTCTCCTGTAATTATAATTAGAAATTATTTAATAAATTTGTTTAGGTTTTTACGGGTATTTTCTTATTTTATTAAGTTCTTTTAGTTATGTTAAAACTTTGTTAAATTTTTAACCAATTCTCTTTATCATTCACTTTTAATATGTTATAATTTAGGTAAATTAGGCTTTGCCTACTATTATCATACAGAATGGAGAAAATTATGAGAGGTATTTATTCAAATAAAACTGAAATTCGTCATAAGGTTTTTACTGAAATAGCCAGAATGGCTTACGAAGATTATCCTTTATCACATATAGAGGATCTTCCTTTTGAAATTATTCCCGGCGAAATTGGAAAATATTATGACAATATTTTTCTTGAACGTGCCATTATCGGGGAACGATTAAGAGCAACTCTTGGTTTGCCTGTAAGAAATATGTCTGAGCATGCACCATTATCTGATGGAATTGATGCCAGTGCCATAGACGAAAAATATTATGATCCTCCCCTTATTAATATAATAAAGTTTGCGTGCCATGCCTGCCCTGAGAAACGTGTTTTAATTACTAACGGCTGTCAGGGTTGTATTGAACATCCTTGTATTGAGGTT
>OGXU01000241.1_pt1 | contig 33054 bp, 28 predicted proteins | sample 1576381 | NCBI WGS metagenome assembly OGXU01 (sample SAMEA3541544, study PRJEB24748) | human gut metagenome | biome: human gut; feature: human-associated habitat; material: faeces | place: China | collected 2012 | reverse complement strand
GTGAAGAAGAAGGATCTGGCTTCCATCGCTATGAGCTACGGCTATGTATACGTTGCTCAGATTTCCATGGGTGCTGACTACAACCAGACTGTAAAAGCTATTGCAGAGGCTGAGGCTTATCCGGGACCATCTCTGATCATCGCATACGCTCCATGTATCAACCATGGTATCAAGAAGGGTATGGACAAGGCTATGACCGAAGAGAAGCTGGCTCTTGAGTGCGGATACTGGAACAACTTCCGTTACAACCCAGCTGCTGAGAAGAAGTTCACCTTAGATTCTAAGGCTCCTAAGATGGAAGGATATCAGGACTTCTTAAAGGGCGAGGTTCGTTACCTGTCCTTAACCATGAAGAACCCAGACAGAGCAGCTACTCTGTTCGCACGTAACGAGAAAGAAGCAAAAGAGCGTTACGAGCATCTGTCTAAGCTGGTTGCACTTTATGGAAATGACTAATTCATCCTGCAAAGTGAGTTAGAATAGATTAGGTTAAATCAACCCCGGAGGGCGTAAAAACTCTCCGGGGTTTTTAAAAAGAAAGGGAAATGCATCATGGCTGAAAAGCTGACAATGGCTGATATTGCAGAGCTGGCGGGAGTTACCAAAAGTACAGTATCCCGGTATTTTAATGGGGGAAGCATCAAAGAAGAGACGAGAAAAAAGATCCAGAATGTGGTGAAAGAGAATAACTATATCCCGAACAGTTTTGCAAGGCTGAAAGCCAAAGAAAGCAATACAGTTGGTGTGATCGTCCCTACTTTGAACTCAAAAGTGACCAGCCGTGTGGTCACAAGCGTTGGCCGTTATCTGAGAAGTCAGGGATATGAGGCTTTGATCAAGGACTCAGATCACAGCCCAAAGCTGGAACTGGAAAATATCAACCGCCTTTTTACCCAGAAAGTAGACGGTATTTTATTCAGTGCCATTTCTCTTACCGAGGAACATAAGCAGCTTCTTATGAATTCGCCGGTGCCGGTAGTAGTTCTTGCCCAGAACTTTGAAGAGGGAATTACTGTAACTATGGACGATTACACAGCAGGAAAGACCATGGGAAGTTTTATGGGAAGCAGGGTCCGTGGAAAGATCGCTTATTTAGGCGTAGAGGAAGAAGACGAGGCAGTGGGAATTTTCCGCCGCCAGGGAGTCTTAGAGGGGATCAAAGAGAGCGGATCCCAGGTGATGACCGTAGAAACAGGAGATTATAGCTACGTAAGCGGCCAGGAAATGATGGAAAAAGTCCTTGAGAAAGGAATTCCTGACGGTGTGATCTGCGCTACAGACCGTCTGGCTTTTGGAGCATACCGTATATTGCAAAAGCATGGCATTTTAATTCCGGAGCAGGTATCAGTAGCCGGTTTTGGCGGCTATGATGAAAGCGAATTGTTGTCTCCACAGCTTACCACCCTGCGTTTTGACTCCTATGGACTGGGCTATCTGGGAGCGGAGACTCTTCTTAAGATGATAAGAGAGGAACCGGTACCAAAAAAACAGATCGTAGGCTTTGAAATGATACTTGGAAAAAGTGTGAGAAATGAAAATACAGTAAAATAAACGGGAAATAGACAGGGCAGAACCGGGCCCAAAAGGGTCCAAAAGCAAAGAAAAGTAATAAAAAGGTCGTGTTTGTGCAAGTTGCATAAAAATGACCTTTATTTTTTTACACTCAACAATGGAACCGGTACCATAAATAACATTGACATTAGACACAAAAAGGTATATGATACAAATATGGAACCGGTACCAATCACAAACAGGGGAGATAGTTACAATAGAGACAGAAAAACAAAGATTGGTACCGGATATACCACAAAGTGTGGTCATATATCACTATAAATAATAGTTGTGTGAAATGTCTCCGGAACAAAAAATCCGAGAGAACATTAAAAAGAAAGGGAAGGTAAAAAATGGATTACGCAAAAATTGCAGAACAGGTAATTCAGTATGTGGGCGGTAAGAAAAACATCAAATCAGTAGCTCATTGTGCTACCAGACTTCGTTTTCAGCTTCGTGATAATTCACTGAGAAACGAAGAAGCTTTAAGTGATTTAGAGGGTGTAAAGGGAGTATTTCTTACACAGTCCCAGTTTCAGATCATTTTTGGTTCAGGCACTGTAAATCTGGTGTGTGCAGAAGTGCAGAAGCAGTTAGGCACATTAGAAGAGCAGGCATCTAATGAAAAAGAAGAGAAGAGCGGCAACGCCATCCAGCGCTTTATCAAAATGCTCAGTGACATTTTCGTTCCTATTATCCCGGCAATCGTTGCAGGCGGTCTTTTAATGGGCCTTAACAATGTGCTGACATCCCCTTTAATAAATGGAAGCAGTGTCATTGAGCTTTATCCACAGTGGGCAGGCCTGGCAACAGCAGTAAATACTTTTGCAAGCGCGCCATTTACATTTTTGCCGGTGCTCATCGGATTTAGTGCTACGAAGAAATTTGGCGGAAATGCCTTCTTAGGCGCAGCTATGGGTATGATCATGGTACATCCGGATCTTCTAAATGCATACCAGATTGGTATTGCAGATCCGCCTGTATGGAATATCCTGGGGCTGAATGTGGCAGCTATTGGTTATCAGGGAACCGTTCTTCCGGTACTGGCTGTTTCATGGATCATTGCAAATATTGAAAAACGCCTGCGTAAGGTAACACCTTCCTGGCTGGATAATCTGACAACTCCGCTGCTGTCTATTCTGATTACTTCCTTCCTTACCTTCATTTTTGTAGGACCTGTATTAAGAGAGGCAGGAAATCTTCTGGCAGCAGGTATTACATGGCTTTATAATTCTCTTGGTTTTGTAGGCGGCGCGATCTTCGGTCTTACTTATGCACCGATCACTATGACTGGTATGCATCACAGCTTCATTGCCATTGAGACTCAGCTTTTAGCAGACAGTGTTCATACAGGCGGAAGCTTTATCTTCTCTACAGCTAGTATGAATAACGTGGCACAGGGAGCAGCTGTTCTTGCAGTGCTGCTGCTTACCAAAAACGAAAAATTAAAATCTATTTGTTCCGCATCTGGTGTATCCGCTCTTTTAGGTATCACAGAGCCGGCTATGTTTGGTGTGACCTTAAAACTGAAATATCCATTTTATGCAGCAATTATTGGTTCCGGTGTAGGAAGTGCTTATCTTGCATGGACTAAAACACTGGCACAGGCTTTAGGCGCAGCCGGACTCCCTGGATTTATCTCCATGAAGCCGGAAGATTATGGTCACTTTGCCATCGGTCTGATCCTTTCTATGGCAGTATCCTTTGGACTGACTGTTGTATTCTGGAAAAAAATGGGAATTGAGAAAGAAACAGCAGAAGTAGAAGCTAAAACTACAGATGCAGATAAAGAAGCAGAAGTGAATTCTGATGTGAAAGCAACAACAGATGAGATCAAACCGGAAGCAGTTGTAACAGAACCAGAAGAGACTGCAGAAACAGCACAGGAAAACCAGGAACTTACCTTTACATCCCCCATGAAAGGAAAAGTCCTTCCTGTAACAGAGTCTGCAGATGAAATGTTCGCATCCAAAATGTTAGGTGATGGTATTGCAGTAGAAGCAGCAGACGGAACCGTTTATGCTCCATGTGATGGTACTGTATCTTTATTATTCCCTACCAAACATGCAGTTGGTATCAAATCTGCCGATGGCGTGGAACTGCTCATTCACGTAGGTATCAACACGGTACAGTTAGACGGCGAAGGGTTTGAAGCGTTTGTTACCCAGGGCGATACAGTAAAGAAGGGCGATAAGCTTTTAAAAGCAGACCTGGACTTTATCCGGGAAAAAGGTTTAAATCCACAGACTATGATGATCTTCCCGGAAGCAATGAACCTGGATATTACCCCACTTTCCAGTGAAAATGCAGACGAGAATACCGCGGCAGTAAAAGTAACCAGAAAGTAAGACTACAAATAATACAGCTGGCAATAGCAGGAGGCATCCCTTGAAAAAATATGAGAAAGTATTTCAGAAAGATTATGAAACATGGTATGGGGAAAATGAGGCATACAGAAAACAGGTGGCAGAAGACCCGGACCGGCTTGCATTTCACCTGATGTCGGAAACCGGCTGGATGAATGATCCCAATGGTCTCTGTCAGTTTAAAGGAGAATACCACATTTATTATCAGTATACCCCCTTTGAGCCAACCGGAGAATTAAAACTGTGGGGTCATTATAAAACAAAGGATCTTGTTACCTATGAACAGTGCCAGCCGGTCTTATTCCCGGACAGCGATGAGGATGCTCATGGCGTATATTCCGGCTCTGCTTTCTGTGAAAATGGGAAGATCAACTTCTTTTATACAGGAAATGTAAAATTGTTTGACCGCCCGGATTATGATTACATCAACAGTGGAAGAGTCAGCAATACCATGTATGTCACCAGCGAAGACGGAATGCATTTTTCACCGAAGAAATGCCTGATGACCAACAGTGATTATCCGGCAGATATCAGTGCCCATGTAAGGGATCCAAAGATCATTAAGAGGGAAGATGGCTATTACATGGTCTTAGGAGCAAGGGACAAAGAGAGCAAGGGCCTGGTACTGGTATACCGTTCCGATGACCTGACAAACTGGAAATATCATGGACGGATCACCACAGAAAATGCCTTTGGCTATATGTGGGAATGCCCGGATCTTTTTGAACTGGATGGACAGCTGTGTCTGATCTGTTGCCCTCAGGGTGTAGAAAAGAAGGGATATGATTACTGGAATGTCCATCAGTGTGTATGTATTCCGTTAGATTATGATTTTACACCGGGAACCTGGGTAATTAAGACTACAGATAATTTTCAGATGGTAGACCGGGGATTTGATTTTTATGCTCCGCAGACCTTTGAGGATCAGCAGGGAAGACGGATCCTGATCGGATGGATGGGAATACCGGATGCAGATTATACAAATCCTACTGTAAAAAAAGGCTGGCAGCATGCCTTAACGATCCCGAGACAGCTCCATATAAGGGATGGAAAGCTGTATCAGGAGCCGGTAAAGGAATTGGAGAAACTTTGCCGGAATGGCAGAACATTTTCCAAAGAAGAATTCCAAAATTTGGAACTACCCAAATGTGCCAAAGTGCAGATCGACTTTAAGGATTGCAAAAATATGGAATTTTCCATCAGCGATGGAGTAAAACTGACCTATATGGATCATGTTCTGACGCTGGACCTGGGTAACTGTGGAAGCGGCAGGACGATCCGCAAGGTATGGATCGAAGAACTGACAGACCTTACTTTGTTTGCGGACACAACTTCTTTGGAACTGTTTATTAATAAGGGAAGCCAGGTATTTACTACCCGTGTGTATGGTAAACAGGGAAAAGCAGGACTTAAAGGGCAGTGTGATGCCCGAATCCAGGTATATGAAATGTCAGGTTATGAATATGGCCGCATCTGACGGCGGTATTGAAGGGGTGTAAGAGAAGTAGTTTTGCGAAATACTCGTTCAAAATAGGGGAGATTTATAAAGCCCGCTTCAAGGGCAATATCCGTCATGGAAAGCTCAGTTTCTCGCAGGAGAAGCTGGGCTTTTTTGATGCGGCAGATGTTCTGGTATTCTGTAATGGTAAAACCGGTAACTTTGCGAAAGATCCGGGTCAAGTAGGAACGGCTGATGAAAAAATGGGTAGCGATCTGATCCAGGCTGTTTTTCTCACTGCAGTGATTTTGGAGATAAATAGCAATATCATGTACCTGCTGATACATACCTGTGTGGACCAGATTGTTTTGAAGGTTTTCCTTCCAGCCGCCCTCTTCCTGCGTCCTTCTGATCTGGATCAGGAGAAGGAGAAGCTGAACGGTATACAGACGGATCAAACCGTTGGCAGTCATTGTGTCCTGTTTATTGCCAGGAGTTGTCCGGGATGAGATAAGTGTAAATTGTTCCTTGATCTGTGTCAGAAGGGAAAGAATCTGAGCCCATTGATCCACAGAAAATCTTGTAATACCACGATAGGCATTTCCAAATTCTTCCAGACTTACAGATCCACACAGGCGGAGAAGCTGGTCTAATACAGGTCCTTCTAACTGCATCAGAAAACGGTGGTGCTTTTTTCCTGTACCTGCAGGGCAGGTTTTATGGATCTGGTTCTGGTCTACCAGGATAGCCATATGTTCCTGCAAATGATAGGTATCCTGTTCTACGAAATAAAAACGTTCCCCTTCTATGAGAAAATATAATTCCAGGCTTTCATGAAAATGGCGTGTGACCATGGAAAAACTGTGGCTGCGGATGGCTTCTTCAACGAAAATGCCGGGAATTTCCCCTTTAAATAAAATTTCAGATGCGTCAGGTATTTCACTGAAAGAAAGATAAAGTGTGTCCTGTTCCATAATGATAAGTGCTCCTGTTCCTGCTGCGCCTATTATAGCATAGAGTTGCATTTAAAAGTAGCCGATAAGATAAAAACTACAAAAATATATCTGATTTTGTTAGCGATTTTACATATTTTATTCTAAAATGAGACACATAAAAGGACCTACATAAAGGACACATATTGTAACAGGAGGCAGCGTATATGAAGTACAGTAAAGGAAAAGTTTCTGATATTCAGATTGCATACATTGGAGGAGGTTCCAGAGGATGGGCGTGGACATTTATGACGGATCTGGCACTGGAAGACGAGATCAGCGGAACCATCCGTTTATATGACATTGACAGGAAAGCAGCACAGACCAATGAAGTGATCGGCAATCACCTGATGAACCGACCGGAGGCAAAGGGAGACTGGAAGTTTGAGGTAAAGGACAGTTTGAAAGAAGTTCTTACAGGCTGTGATTTTGCAGTGATCTCTATTTTACCGGGAACTTTTGATGAGATGGCTTCCGATGTACATCTGCCGGAGCGCCTTGGTATTTATCAGTCAGTAGGTGATACAGCAGGCCCAGGCGGGATCATAAGAGGGCTGCGCACGATCCCTATGTTTGTAGAGATCGCAGAGGCGATCAAAAAATATGCTCCTGATTGCTGGGTGATCAATTATACCAATCCTATGTCCCTGTGTGTGAAAACACTGTATCATGTATTTCCGCAGATCAAGGCATTTGGCTGCTGCCATGAGGTATTTGGTACCCAGAAGGTTTTAAGGGGGATCTACGAAGAAGAAACAGGAGACAAGATTGCAGACTGGCATGATATTCATGTAAATGTAGTGGGGATCAACCATTTCACCTGGTTTACGGAGGCAAGTTATAAAGGAGTTGACTTATTCCCTGTATACAAGAATTATATAGATCATCATTTTGAAGAAGGTTATCAGCTGGAAGGTGAAAACTGGATGAATTCTTCTTTTAAATGCGCCAATCGTGTAAAAATGGATCTTTTTTGCAGGTATGGGCTGATCGCAGCAGCAGGAGACCGTCATCTGGCGGAATTTATGCCTGGAAATGAGTATCTGAATGATCCGGAAACAGTTGCTTCCTGGAAGTTCGGTCTGACAACAGTAGACTGGAGAAAAGAAGATCTGAAGAAACGTCTGGAGAGAAGTCACAGACTGGCAGCAGGAGAAGAGGAGATCGATCTGACGCCAACAGGAGAAGAGGGAATTCTTCTGATCAAGGCACTGTGTGGACTGGGACGTGTAGTCAGCAATGTAAATATCCCAAATACAGCCGGTCAGATCCCAAATCTTCCGGAAAATGCCCTGGTAGAGACAAACGCCCTGTTTGACAGAGACAGTATCCATCCGGTGGCTGCAGGGAAAGTACCTGAAAATGTAAAAGCCCTGCTGATGCCTCACATTGAAAACCATGAGAGGACCTTAAAGGCAGCACTTACCTGTGATGAAGAACTGGTAGTACAGGCTTTCCTGCATGACCCTGTTGTAAAGGGAAAGCAGCCTCAGGAGGCACAGGTGCGCAGCCTGGTACATGATATGATCGAAAACACCAGAAAATATCTGCCAGACGGCTGGAATTAAATATAGAAAATAAGTTTTTGAATGTTTCGGATATATCGTTTACAGAACGGCAGCCAGACCTGTAAGAGACAGATCTGGCTGCCGGATCCTGTTACCAGGAAAGGATCTCGTATCCATCCTCTGTGATCAGAACCTGGATCTCCCACTGGGCGGAAGGCATACCGTCATCTGTATAGATGGTCCAGTCATTTTCCGCGTCAACGAAGATATCTGCTTTCCCCATATTGATCATAGGTTCAATGGTAAAGATCATACCCGGAACCATAAGCATCTCTGTTCCTTTTTTAGAAACAAAACTTACCCATGGATCTTCGTGGAATTCCAGGCCTACGCCGTGACCGCCGATCTCCCGGACAACGGTATAACCGTTTGCAGTAGCATAGTCGTTGATGGCCTGACCCATATCACCTAAGTGTCCCCATGGCCGTACCTGTTTTAAACCTTCTTCGATCGCCTGTTTGGTTACCTCTACCAGACGCTTCTTTTCAGGGGAGACTTCACCGATACAGAACATTCTGGAAGAGTCGGAGTAGTATCCTTTATAAATAGTAGAAACGTCTACATTAATGATATCACCATCTTTTAAGATCACATCAGCAGAAGGGATACCATGGCATACCTGATCGTTTACAGAGGTGCAGACGCTCTTTGGAAATCCTTCATAGTTTAAGGGAGCCGGAATTCCGCCTCTGTGAGTAGTCTGTTCGTAAACCCACAGATCGATCTGCTCGGTTGAGATGCCGGCACAGATATGTTCTGCAACATAATCCAAAACAGACACATTGATCTTTGCGCTTTCGCGGATTGCTGCGATCTGCTCCGGATTTTTGATCATGGCATGACTTGGTACCTTGGAACCTTTGTGACGGTATTCTGACAGTTTTACGTCAAAATCCATATGGCAATTTTTATATTTATGTCCGCTGCCGCACCAGCAGGGATCATTTCTTCCTATTTTCTGCATGATATTCTCCTTTACCTGGCTTCCTGCAAATTTAGATCTCTATAGACTGGAACAGGAAAGCACTGCGTATCAAGTATAGCACAGCAGGGGACACAATGCCATAGGGGGATTGAGAATTATTCCCTTGTACGGGGCAGAGATCTGTGTTTTAGGAAGATATCGTTTTCTTTAGTCTCAGGGGAAGGAGGCGTAAAAGCAAGGATGTTTTCCGGGCTGCAGCCTAAAATGATACAAAGATCATTGATGGTGCTGGTACTTAATGGTCGGTTTTTCCTCAAACGGTCAATGGTAGCACTGGAGATGGAATAATCATGGATCAGCGAATAAGTAGATTCTCCGCTGGCTTTCAGTGTTTCCCAGAAGGGCTGATAGTTTATCATAAAGGTCCTTTCTGTTATTGTTATAGTAGTTTATTTTATTTTTGTATGTTTGACATTGTTGCTGTATTTTTACCTATAAATAATAAACGTAAGAGAATGTAAAAAATCCCCGTCCTTCTGTAAAAAAATGAAAAAATCTTGCATTTTTGTAAAACTTATGTATAATGGGGTTCGGAGGAAGAGTACCATGAAATTAAGAAGAGTTTTAGGTAGTTTTGCCTGGGTGGCCCTGGCAGCTGCGCTGATCCTTGTAAATGCAGCGGCAGCCAATGCGCAGGATAAAGCCGCAGAGGACGGTCAGACCGTTCAGACGATCACAGTAAAATAAGAGGGACATGAGTCCGGGTACAGAGTCGCAGTGTGCGGCTCTTTTTTTGTACTGCCAAGGCACATCCTTTTTACGCCGACAATGGGCATTTCCGCCATGAGGAAGTTTGTTGCAGCAGGCTGAGATCGGGATTTTTCACAGTTTACATAGAAAACGCAACTTTTGCAATGATATTGACAAAAATTCATATGGAAAATAAAAAAATATGTGGTAGAATAGAGACAGAGTTAAGAAGTAATATATTAGTATAACAGTAATATAAAACCAAAACAGGAGGGTATCATTATGCATTTACTGGACAGCGAACTGAAAAACAAAGAACAGTGGGAGAAGGCTGAGATCAGTCTTCCACAGTTTGACCGTCAGGCTATGAAGGAAGAGACAAAGAAGAACCCACAGTGGGTACACTTTGGCGCAGGTAATATTTTCCGCGCATTCCCAGCTGCATTACAGCAGAAACTGTTAAATGAAGGAATTGAAAAAACAGGTATCATCGTAGCAGAGGGTTATGATTATGAGATCATCAAGAAAGCATACCGTCCACAGGATGATTTAAGCCTTTTAGTTACCTTAAAGGCAAACGGAACCATTGAAAAGACCGTGATCGGAAGCCTTGCAGAGTCACTGACTGTAGACCGTCATGACGCAGCAGACTGGAACCGTTTAAAAGAGATCTTCGCAAGCAATACCCTTCAGATGGTAAGCTTTACCATTACTGAAAAGGGCTACAGTATCACTTCTCCTGACGGTGCATTCCGCGCAGATGTAAAGGCTGATTTTGAGGCAGGTCCTGAAAATGCAGACAGCTACATCGGTAAGCTGGCAGCATTATGCTACTGGAGATATACCCAGGGCGCAGCTCCACTGGCACTGGTAAGTATGGACAACTGCTCCCACAACGGAGATAAGCTGTTCGCAGCAGTAGATGCTTATGCAAAAGCATGGACTGAGAACGGAAAAGCAGAGAAGGGCTTCTTAGAGTACATTGAGAACCCTGCAAAGGTTTCCTTCCCTTGGAGCATGATCGATAAGATCACCCCACGTCCTGACGCAAGCGTAAAGAAGATGTTAGAGGATGCTGGCTTTACTGATACAGAAAGCATTGTAACAAGCAAGAATACCTACGTAGCACCTTTCGTAAACGCAGAAGAGGCTCAGTACCTTGTAATTGAAAATGCATTTCCAAACGGCCGCCCGGCATTAGAGAATGCAGGTGTTATGTTCACCTCTAGAGAGACAGTAGAAAAAGTAGAGCGCATGAAAGTATGCACCTGCTTAAATCCTCTGCACACTGCACTGGCTGTATATGGCTGCCTGTTAGGTTACACCAAGATCAGCGATGAGATGAAGGATGCTGACCTGGTTAAACTGGTTGAGATCATTGGATACAAAGAGGGACTTCCGGTTGTTACAGATCCTGGAATTCTTTCTCCAAAGAAGTTTATTGATGAAGTACTTCAGATCCGTGTACCAAACCCATTTATGCCTGATACTCCACAGAGAATTGCCTGCGATACTTCCCAGAAGCTGTCCATCCGCTTTGGTGAGACCATTAAGGAATACATGGCAAGCTCTGAACTGGATGTAAAATCCTTAAAGTTCATCCCAATGGTACAGGCTGGATGGTGCCGTTATCTGTTAGGTGTAGATGATGAACTGAACGCATTTACAGTAAGCCCGGATCCAATGTATGAGGAACTGGCTGGCAAGCTGGCAGGCGTAAAGGTAGGAGAGTCCTGCGACGTACATGCTGTTCTTTCCCCAATCTTAAGTGATGCAAAGATCTTCGGTGTAAACTTATATGAGGCAGGTCTTGGCGAATATGTAGAAAGCATCTTCGCAGAACTGATCGCTGGAAAGGGCGCTGTAAGAGAGACTTTAAAGAGACATCTGGCTGAGGCATAAGATAGGGCTTACCTGCATCAACAGGTAAATAAAAGTTTGTGTTATAAATAGGTTAAAACTGGCCGTGGCAGAAATGTTGCGGCCTTTTTTGCTGCCATGCATCTGAAAGAAGCGCCTTTTATATTCCCAAGACATGTGTTATACTAGCAGGGAAACATATGTACGGACAGAAGGAGTATAACCATGAACAGGATCCCACAGCCTGGAACTTTTTACAGGCATTTTAAAAATAAATTATATCAGGTCATTGCAGTGGCCACTCATTCAGAAACAGGAGAGAAAATGGTGGTCTATCAGGCTCTCTATGGGGATTACCAGGTGTATGTAAGACCGTTGGAGATGTTTATAAGCCCGGTAGACCGGGAAAAATATCCGGATGTGGAGCAGGAATACCGTTTTGAGCAGGTATTTCCAGGACAGATGAATGAACTGGGAAAAAATGGAAATAAGCCGGCCACCGGCAATCTGGCAGAATATGATCAGACCCAGCAACCAGAAGAACAGATGAGCCACGAATGGCTGGAACGTTTTCTGGACGCTGACCGCCCGGAAGATCAGCTGGCTGTATTAAAACAGATGGAAGGCCATGTAACACAGAAAGAACTGGACTGTATCTTTCTGTCTTTGGACCTGCAGCCGGAAACAGGAAAGACAAAAACAGAGCAGGTAATGGATCTGCGCCGCCATATACAGCTGCTGCGCCGGTATGACGGCAGCAGACTGCGCTGATGGTTAAAATGAGGTGAACGAATGCTATTTGATCTGGAAGAAGAACTGAAAAAGCTGCCTGCAAGCCCCGGTGTATATCTGATGCACAATAACCGGGATGAGATCATTTATGTAGGCAAGGCCATCAGTTTGAAAAATCGTGTACGCCAGTATTTTCAGAGCAGCCGCAATAAAACAGCCAAGATCCAGCAGATGGTATCCCATATTGCATGGTTTGAATATATCCTGACAGACTCTGAGTTGGAGGCGCTGGTCTTAGAGTGCAATTTAATAAAGGAACACCGTCCGCGATATAATACCATGTTAAAGGATGATAAGACCTATCCTTATATCAAGGCAACGATCTGGGAAGATTTTCCAAGGCTTCTGTTTTCAAGAGATATGAAAAAGGATGGCAGGAGCCGCTATTTTGGTCCTTATACCAGTGCCGGGGCTGTAAAAGACAGCCTGGAGCTGATCCATAAATTATACCGCATCCGCACCTGCAACCGCAGTCTGCCAAAAGATACGGGAAAAGAGCGGCCCTGTTTAAATTATCACATCCATCAGTGCGATGCTCCCTGCCAGGGATATATTTCAAAAGAAGAGTACCAGGAGTCTTTCAAAGGGGCACTGGACTTTTTAGGGGGCCATTATGAACCCTTACTGAAATCTCTGGAAGATAAAATGTATGATGCTTCTGAAAAAATGGAGTTTGAAAAGGCCATTGAATACAGAGAACTTTTAAACAGTGTAAAACAGGTGGCCCAGAAGCAGAAAATCACCAGCAGCGGCAGGGAAGACAGGGATATTGTGGCTATGGCAAGAGCCATGGAAGATGTGGTGGTCCAGGTGTTCTTTATCAGGGAAGGAAAGATGATCGGCAGGGACCATTTTTACATCCAGGCGGGAATGGCAGAAGAAAAAGGAGAGATCATCAGCGGGTTTGTAAAACAGTTTTATGCAGGAACTCCTTTTATCCCAAGAGAAGTGTGGCTCCAGTATCCCATTGAAGACGAGGAGATCATCAGCCAGTGGTTATCCCAGAAAAAGGGACAGAAAGTAAAACTGGTGGTTCCGCAGAAAGGAGATAAAGAGCGGCTGGTTGAACTGGCGGCCAGAAATGCAGCTCTGGTACTGACACAGGACGAGGAAAAGATCAAACGGGAAGAACTGCGTACCATAGGTGCCATGAACCAGGTGGGAAGCTGGATCGGGTTAGAAGGGATCCGCAGAGTGGAAGCATACGATATTTCCAATACCAGTGGTGTAGAGTCGGTAGGTTCTATGGTGGTCTATGAAGACGGAAAGCCAAAGCGCAGCGATTACCGCAAGTTTAAGATACGTACTGTCCAGGGCCCCAATGATTATGCGTCCATGGAAGAGGTGCTTACACGCCGTTTCTCCCATGGAATACAGGAAAGTGAAAACTTACGTGAAAAGGGAAAGGATATTTCCTATGGAAGTTTTACCCGCTTTCCGGATCTGATCATGATGGATGGCGGACGGGGACAGGTAAATATTGCCCTGGCAGTCCTTGATCGTCTGGGGCTTTCGATCCCTGTGTGCGGTATGGTAAAGGATGATAACCACAGGACCAGAGGACTTTATTATAATAACGTAGAGATCCCCATTGACCGTCACAGCGAAGGCTTCCGGCTGATCACACGGATCCAGGATGAGGCCCACCGCTTTGCCATTGAATATCACAGAAGCCTGCGGGGAAAAGCCCAGGTAAGGTCTGTTTTAGATGATATAGAGGGCATCGGGCCAACCAGGAGAAAAGCCCTTATGCGCCATTTTAAGGATATAGACACCATACGCAGTGCCACTGCAGAAGAATTAGAGCAGGTGCCTCAGATGAACCGGAAAGCAGCGGAGTCTGTGTATCATTTCTTTCATAAGCCGGAAAAGATACAGGAGGACAATGCCCAGGCTGGTGCCGGAAACGAAAATACATGACAATAACCTTAAAATGTGTTAGTATAGGAATAAATAATTGGTGAATATTGGAAAAATCAAAAGTACAATAAAGTAGAATAATCACATAAGGGGGAAACCATTATGCATGGAGTTACTATTACAGAGCTGATCGAGAAAATGAACCTGCGAAATTCCACACCGCAGATCGATACAGACAAGATCGTGCTGACCCACCCGGATGTAAACCGTCCGGCACTGCAGCTGACCGGATTTTTCGATCATTTTGACAGAGAACGTGTACAGATCATTGGATATGTAGAGCAGGCATATATTAAGACTATGGAGCGTGATGTAAAGCGTCAGATGTTTGATAAGCTTACTTCCAGCCAGATTCCATGTCTGGTATTCAGCAGAAGCCAGGAGCCGGATGACGATCTCCTTGAGTACTGCAATTACTACGGCGTTCCATGTCTTGTCTCTGATAAGACTACTTCTTCCCTGATGGCAGAGGTGATCCGCTGGTTAAATGTAAAGCTGGCACCATGTATCAGTATCCACGGTGTACTCCTTGACGTATTTGGTGAAGGTGTTCTGATCATGGGCGAGAGCGGTATTGGTAAAAGCGAGGCAGCTCTGGAGCTGATCAAGCGCGGACACCGTCTTGTTACCGATGACGTAGTAGAGATCCGCAAGGTCAGCGATGATACACTGATCGGAAGCGCACCGGATATCACCAGACATTTTATTGAACTTCGCGGTATTGGTATTATCGACGTAAAGACACTGTATGGTGTTGAAAGTGTTAAGGATACCCAGTCTATTGATATGGTCATCAAATTAGAAGACTGGAATAAGGATAAAGAATATGACCGGCTGGGACTGGAAGACCAGTATACAGAATTTTTAGGCAACAAGGTAGTCTGCCATACCATCCCGATCCGTCCGGGACGTAACCTTGCCATTATCGTAGAGTCTGCAGCAGTTAACTACCGTCAGAAGAAGATGGGCTACAATGCGGCACAGGAACTGTACAACCGTGTACAGGCCAATTTAAAGGGAATGTCTCCGTCAAAATAGGCAGCAAAGAAGAGTAAACGAGTAAGAGAGGAATAAGACCCCATGTCAGAGTTTTGTGAAAAGCTGGAAGAAAAGCTGAAGGAAGTTATGACTTCAGAGAGAGGAAACTTCCGCTTTATGGAGCCTATGAAACGGCACACTACTTTCCGCATTGGAGGACCGGCAGCTGTATTTATCAGTCCCGGTTCCGAAGAAGAGCTGAGAGAGGTTCTGAACCTGTTAAAAGAAGAAAATATCCCCTGGACCATCCTGGGAAATGGAAGCAACCTGTTAGTCAGTGATGAAGGCTTTAAGGGAGCTGTTATTTCCATGTCTGAAGGCTGGGCCTATTCCGGCGTATTAAGAGAGGATGAGAAAGCGGGAAAGACCCTTATAAGAGCAGGAGCAGGAGAGCTTTTAAGCCGTACCGCAAGACTGGCTATGGAGTGTTCTCTTACAGGAATGGAATTTGCTTCCGGTATTCCCGGTACCATTGGCGGTGCCCTGGTGATGAATGCAGGTGCCTATGGCTCAGAGATCTGTAATGTCTTATCCAGAGCAAAGGTTATGACAACAGAGGGTGAGATCCTGGAACTTCCTGCAGAGGAACTGGAACTGGGATACCGCACCAGCTGTATCCCGAAGAAAAATTATATTGTATTAGAAGCTGTGTTTGAACTGAACAAGGGAAGCAAAGAAGCCATCAGCAGCCAGATGCGGGAACTGGCAGGAAAACGCAGGGAAAAACAGCCCTTAGAATACCCAAGTGCAGGCAGTACCTTTAAGAGACCAGAGGGATATTTTGCCGCAAAGCTGATCGAGGATGCCGGTTTAAAGGGCTTCTCAGTAGGCGGTGCCATGGTTTCCGAAAAGCACAGCGGTTTTGTGATCAATTACAATGATGCCACAGCAAGTGATGTAATGGAACTTTGCAGACAGGTAAGAGAAAAAGTCAAAGCCTTAAGCGGGGTCGAGCTGGAAATGGAAGTAAAAAGGCTGGGAGAATTCAAATGAAACTTGTGATCGTAACCGGAATGAGCGGGGCAGGAAAGACTATTGCCTTAAAAATGTTGGAGGATATCGGTTTTTACTGTGTGGACAACCTGCCAATCTCTCTGGTGGATAAATTTGTACAGCTTGTATCAGAAGGTACCAGTATTGAAAAAGCAGCTTTAGGTCTGGATATACGAAGCGGGGAAGAGTTGGGAAATCTGGATGAGATCCTGGAAAACTGGCGCAGAAGCAATGTGGATGTACAGGTACTTTTCTTGGATGCCAATGACGCAGTCCTTATTAAACGTTATAAAGAGACTCGCCGTACCCATCCTCTTGCAGGTGCGGGAAGACTGGAAAACGGCATTGAAAAAGAACGGGAAAAACTGGCATTTTTAAAGAGAGAAGCAGATTATATCATTGATACCAGCATGCTCCTTACCAGGGAACTGCGAAAAGAACTGGAAAAGATCTTCTTACAGGATGCCAGATATAAAAACATGTATGTTACGGTTCTTTCTTTCGGCTTTAAATACGGAATACCGGAAGATGCAGACCTGGTATTTGATGTGCGTTTCCTTCCAAATCCATATTATGATGAACACTTACGGCCTCTTACAGGTCAGGTGCAGGCAGTACGGGACTATGTGATGCAGGGCGGAACAGCGGATGCTTTTTTAAAGAAACTGTATGACATGATCGATTTCCTTCTGCCAAACTACATAAATGAAGGAAAGAACCAGTTAGTGATTGCTGTGGGCTGTACAGGGGGAAAACACCGTTCCGTTACCATTGCAAGAGCTTTGTATGAGCATCTGGAGGCAGTCGGGGAATACGGGATCCGTATCGATCACAGAGATATTGATAAAGACAACAAGAAGGCATAGAGCATTTGATTTGATGCAGCAGTGAGGTAAAAATGTCATTTTCTTCCACAGTAAAAGAGGAACTGTCCAGGCAGCTTACCACTGCCAGACATTGCCAGATCGCGGAAATGGCGGCTATCTTAAGCCTTTGCGGACGGGTGAAGATATCGGCATCCGACCACTTTGCCATTGCCATCCATACAGAAAATCTGGCAGTTGCAAGAAAATACTTTACATTATTGAAAAAAACATTTAATATAAATACTGATGTTTTGATCCGTCAGGGCCTGTTACCGGCCCGGAGCAGGACTTACGTTGTAGCAGTGAGAGAACATGAAGATGCTCTTCGTGTTTTACAGGCAGCGAAATTACTGGATGCAAATGGTGAGATCGCAGAAGACCTGTCTTTAGTCCACAACGTGATCGTGCAGAACACCTGTTGCAGACGGGCGTTCATCCGGGGAGCTTTTCTTGCAGCAGGTTCTATCAGTGATCCGGAGAAGTTTTATCACTTTGAGATCACCTGTGCGTCTATGGGGAAGGCAAAGCAGCTTCAGGGACTTATGGCGTCATTTGGTATTGATGCCAGGATCGTATTACGCAAGCGTTATTTTGTGGTATATGTAAAAGAAGGCAGCCAGATCGTTGACCTCTTAAATATCATGGAAGCACCGGTCGCTTTAATGGAACTGGAGAATATACGGATCGTAAAAGAAATGCGCAACACAGTAAACCGTAAAGTAAACTGTGAGACCGCAAACATCAACAAAACAGTTTCTGCGGCGGTGAAGCAGATGGAAGATATCCGCTATATATGTGACACAGTGGGGCTTGAATCTCTTCCGGATAATTTAAAGGAAATGGCTAAAATGCGCCTGGAACGGCCGGAAGCCACTTTAAAAGAACTGGGAGAAGCTCTGGAACCGCCTGTAGGAAAATCCGGTGTTAATCACAGACTGAGAAAATTAAGTCTCATAGCACAGGATATCCGCGAAAGGTCTTAAACAAGGTACCTGGATGGGAAGATCCCATTGGCAGGAATGAGGAGGATAATTATGGTCAAGAAATCTATTAAAATTGAGTTGTCTTCAGGTCTGGAAGCACGTCCGGCAGCTATGCTGGTACAGGTTGCAAGTCAGTATGACAGCAAGATCTACCTGGAAGCTGATTCTAAGCGTGTAAATGCAAAGAGTATTATGGGTATGATGACTCTTGGTCTGGTAACCGGTGAGTCCATTACCGTAGAGGCAGATGGTACTGACGAGGAGCAGGCTGTTGCTGAGATCGAGAAGTACCTGCAAAATCAGTAAAGAGTGTGGGAGAGACAACACTTTTATAGTACGATATAAACAGGCAAAAGAGGCTGCTGTGGACGGGCGGTCTCTTTTTAAATTTTAGAAGTATTTCACAAAGGAGGGTTTATGGCATTTACGCATCTGCATGTCCATACAGAATACAGTCTTTTGGACGGCTCTTCCAAGATCAGAGAGCTGACTGCCAGGGCAAAAGAGCTGGGAATGGACAGCATGGCAATCACTGATCACGGCGTTATGTACGGCGTCATCGACTTTTACCGGGCTGCCAGGGAAGTGGGGATCAAACCCATCCTTGGCTGTGAGGTCTATGTGGCTCCCGGTTCCCGTTTTGACAGGGAAAATGGTGCCGGCGAGGACCGGTATTACCACCTGATCCTTTTGGCGGAAAATAATACAGGCTATAAAAACCTGATGAAGATCGTTTCCAAGGGCTTTGTAGACGGTTTTTATTATAAGCCAAGAGTGGACTTAGACCTTTTAGAAACTTACCATGAAGGCATTATCTCATTAAGCGCCTGCCTTGCAGGTGAGGTACAGAAATACCTGGCAAGAGGCATGTATGAAGAGGCGAAGCGGTCTGCTTTAAGATATTCTGAGATCTTTGGGAAAGACCATTTTTATCTGGAACTTCAGGATCATGGTATACCGGAGCAGAAAATGGTAAATCAGGGACTGCTGCGCCTTTCTCAGGAGACGGGGCTGGAACTGGTGGCTACCAACGACGTTCATTATACCTTTGCGGAAGATGCCAAGGCCCATGACATTTTATTGTGTATCCAGACAGGCAAAAAGGTAACAGATGAGGATCGCATGCGCTATGAAGGAGGACAGTATTACTGCAAATCCGAAGAAGAGATGCGAAAGCTGTTCCCTTATGCACAGGAAGCCATTGACAATACTCATAAGATTGCAGAGCGGTGTAATGTGGAGATCGAGTTTGGTGTTACCAAGCTGCCAAAATATGAGGTACCGGAAGGTTTTGACTCCTGGACTTATTTGAACCACTTATGCCGGGAGGGCTTTAAGACCCGTTATCCGGATGATGACGGCACGTTAAGCCGCCGTCTGGATTATGAATTAGGTGTTATCAAAACCATGGGCTATGTGGATTATTTCCTGATCGTATGGGATTTTATCAATTATGCCCGTTCCCAGAATATTATGGTGGGACCAGGGCGTGGTTCTGCGGCAGGAAGTATCGTTTCTTATACGCTTGGCATTACCAATATTGACCCGGTGCGTTATAACCTGCTCTTTGAGCGTTTCTTAAATCCGGAGCGAGTGTCCATGCCTGATATTGACGTGGATTTCTGCTACGAGCGCAGACAGGAAGTCATTGACTACGTTGTGCGCAAATACGGCAAGGACCAGGTGGTACAGATCGTCACTTTTGGTACACTGGCAGCAAAAGGTGTAGTCCGTGACGTAGGCCGTGTGCTGGATCTGCCTTATGCCATGTGCGACTCCATTGCGAAAATGATCCCCAATGACCTGGGAATGACCTTGGATAAGGCTCTTACGGCCAATCCGGATCTAAAGAAGCTTTATAATGAGGATGAGCAGGTAAAATATCTTATCGATATGTCAAAACGTCTGGAAGGACTGCCAAGACATACCTCCATGCATGCGGCAGGCGTTGTGATCGGCAGCCGTTCTATTGATGAGTTTGTGCCTCTTTCCAGGGCAGCAGACGGAACTATTACCACCCAGTTTACCATGACGACCATTGAAGAGCTGGGATTGTTGAAAATGGACTTCCTGGGCCTTCGTACACTGACGGTGATCCAGAATGCAGTGCGTCTGGCAGAAAAAGACTACGGCATAAAGCTGGATATGGATCATATTGATTACAATGATAAAAAGGTACTGGAGTCTATTGGTACAGGCCGTACAGAAGGCGTGTTCCAGCTTGAAAGCGGCGGTATGAAAGGGTTCATGAAGGAATTGAAGCCGGAGAACCTGGAAGATATCATTGCCGGTATCTCCCTGTACCGTCCGGGCCCAATGGATTTTATCCCACGCTATTTAAAGGGTAAAAATGATAAGACCTCTATTACCTATGAGTGCCCTCAGCTGGAGCCCATCTTAAGCCCGACCTATGGCTGTATCGTTTACCAGGAGCAGGTTATGCAGATCGTCCGTGACCTGGCTGGCTATACCATGGGCCGAAGCGATCTGGTGCGCCGTGCCATGAGTAAGAAAAAGACGGCTGTCATGGAAAAAGAGCGTCAGAACTTCGTTTATGGAAATGAGGCAGAGGGAGTAAAGGGCTGTATCGCCAATGGGATTGATGAAAAGACGGCAAACCATATTTACGATGAGATGATCGATTTTGCAAAATATGCATTTAATAAGTCTCATGCTGCAGCTTATGCTGTGGTTTCTTATCAGACGGCTTATTTAAAATATTATTATCCAAAAGAATTTATGGCAGCACTTATGTCTTCTGTTATGGATAATGTAAGCAAATTTTCGGAATATATCTTAACCTGCCGCCGTATGATGGATATTGCCATCCTGCCGCCGGATATCAACGAAGGAGAAAGCGGCTTCTCTGTATCAGGAGATGGTATCCGCTATGGACTTTCTGCGATCAAAAGCGTGGGAAGGCCGGTCGTAGACGCAATCCTGGAAGAACGGAAGAAAAACGGTATTTTCAGTTCCATGGAAGATTTTATCAACCGTATGACCAACAAAGAGGTGAACCGCCGTACCATTGAAAACTTTATTAAGTCCGGAGCTATGGACTCTCTTCCTGGCACCAGACGGCAGAAGGTGGCAGTGGCGCCGATCCTTCTTGACAATAAAGCAAGGGAGCGTAAAAACGCCTGGGAAGGCCAGATGAGTCTGTTTGACCTGGTATCAGAGGAAGAGAAAAAGGAATATCAGGTATCTTTCCCGGATGTGGGAGAGTATTCCAAGGAAGAGCTGCTGGCTTTTGAAAAGGATATTCTGGGCGTATACATCAGCGGTCATCCATTAGATGATTATGAAGGTCTCTGGAGAAAGAATATCACTGCCACATCTGCTGATTTTATTGTAGATGAAGAGACAGAAGAAGCAGTGGTAAAAGATGGCATGAAGGTGGTAATAGGCGGTCTGGTGGCCGGAAAAGTGGTAAAGACCACAAGGAGCAACCAGCTGATGGCATTTATCACACTGGAAGATCTGATGGGCTCTGTGGAAGTGATCGTTTTTCCGAAAAATTACGAAGCGGACCGGGATGTTTTAACAGAAGACTCCAAGATCTTTATCAAGGGCAGAGTGTCCTTAGGAGATGAACCGGTGGGCAAACTGGTATGCGAGCAGGTGATCCCATTTTCAAAGGTTCCAAGACAGCTGTGGCTGCAGTTTGAAGATAAAGAAATATATCAGGCCATGGAAGGGGAAATTTTAGGCATTTTAAAAGAAAGTGAAGGCCCGGACAGCGTAGTTATCTATTTAAAGAAGGAGCGGGCAAAGAAAATACTGCCTGCAAACTGGAAAGTAGAGGCTGCAGGGGAGCTGATGGAAACATTGATTTGTAAACTTGGTGAAAAAAATGTCAAGCTTGTAGAAAAAAACTTGATTAATCTGGGAAAATGAATTAGAATAGCGTTGTGTATTTATTTAAGAACAGAAGCAACGCACATCAGACCTGGAGATGTGCTTAAAACAAGGAGGTAGATTGGTATGGCAAAGTCAGTAAAGACCATTGGAGTATTAACCAGCGGAGGTGATGCTCCTGGAATGAACGCGGCCATTCGTGCGGTTGTAAGAGGCGCGATCAATAAGGGCCTGAAAGTAAAAGGTATTATGAGAGGATATGCCGGACTTTTGGATGAAGAGATCGTGGATATGGATACTACCAGTGTATCTGATATTATTAACCGGGGCGGTACCATTCTTTATACAGCAAGATGTATGGAATTTACAAAACCGGAAGGACAGGAGAGAGGCGCAGAGATCTGCCGCAAGCATAACATTGACGGTATCGTAGTCATCGGCGGTGACGGATCTTTCCGTGGTGCAGGAAAACTTTCTGCACTGGGCATCAACACCATCGGACTTCCTGGAACCATTGACCTGGATATTGCATGCACGGATTATACCATCGGCTTTGATACAGCTGTAAACACAGCTATGGAAGCCATTGATAAGATCCGTGATACATCTACCTCCCACGAACGCTGCAGTATCGTTGAGGTTATGGGCCGTAATGCAGGTTATATCGCGTTATGGTGCGGTATTGCAAACGGGGCCGAGGATATTCTTCTTCCGGAGCGCTATGACGGCGACGAGCAGGCTCTTATCAACCGTATTATCGAAAACCGTAAGAGAGGTAAGAAACATAACATCATCATCAATGCAGAGGGCATCGGACATTCCGGTTCCATGGCAAAGCGTATTGAAGCAGCAACCGGTATCGAGACCCGTGCTACCATTTTAGGCCACATGCAGCGTGGCGGTACACCTACCTGTAAGGACCGTGTATACGCATCTATTATGGGTGCAAGAGCGGCAGAACTGTTAGCAGAAGGAAAGAGCAACCGTCTGGTAGCTTACAAGCATGGTGAGTTTGTAGATTACGATATTCAGGAAGCACTGAATATGAAGAAGGATATTCCTGAAGAACAGTATGAGATCGCAAAGCTGCTGGCAAGATAATACTTGTCTGGTCTGCCAGCTGTATGATAAGAATACAAAGTCCGCCGTTACCGGCATCTGCCGGTGCAGCGGACTTTCATGTGTTTCATAAGCCATTAACGAACAAACCGCCTGCGTAAACAGGCAGTAGAGCACGTCAGTGCGGGTTTGTGAGTGTGGTGGGGTGATGTATAGAAAGGAAAGAAAATATGACAGATAAAGTAGTGCTCTGCGGAGCCAATTCCTATGAGCAGAAATACTATTTCAACGAGGAATTCCAGTCCCTGCCTCAGTCTGTAAAAGATGAACTGCACATTATGTGCGTTCTTTTTACAGAAGATGTAGGCGGTATCCTTACTATGGAATACGATGAAAAGGGAAATCTGGATTTTCAGGTCATCTCTGAAGAGGGAGATTATCTCTTTGATGAGATCGGAAGTGTATTAAAGATCAAGGAGTACCAGGAGACAAAGAAAGAGCTTCTGGAAGCGTTGGAGCTTTATTACAGAACCTTCTTTTTAGGGGAAAATGTAGACTGGGAAGAGGAAAAAGAGGACCAGGAAGGCGACGATAAGGGAGAAACAGATGAAGTTTAAGATCGGTGATACCCTTTTAGATAACAACGTATTTCTGGCACCTATGGCAGGTGTGACAGATCTGCCTTTCCGCCTTTTATGCAGGGAACAGGGTGCAGGCATGTCAGTGACAGAAATGGTCAGTGCCAAGGCTATTTTATACAAAAACAAAAACACAAAAGAACTTCTGGCAGTAGACCGGGCAGAAGGTCCTGTTTCTGTACAGCTGTTTGGCTCCGATCCGGAGATCATGGCAGCGATCGCAGCCCAGATCGAGGACGGGCCCTATGTTGCCATTGATGTAAATATGGGATGCCCGGTGCCAAAGATCGTCAACAATCACGAAGGTTCTGCCCTGATGAAAGATCCGGCCCAGGCAGAAAAAGTGCTTACTGCTATGGTAAAGGCAGTGAAAAAGCCGGTGACTGTAAAATTCCGTAAAGGCTTTAATGACCAGAACATTAATGCCGTTGAGTTTGCAAAAATGGCAGAAAGCTGCGGCGTAGCAGCTGTGGCAGTCCATGGCCGCACCAGGGAACAGTATTATTCCGGAAAGGCAGACTGGGATATTATCCGCCAGGTAAAAGAGGCGGTAAAGATACCGGTGATCGGAAACGGGGATGTATTTACACCTGAGGATGCAAAACGACTGTTAGATGAAACCGGCTGTGATGGTATTATGGTAGGCAGAGGAGCCAAGGGAAATCCCTGGATCTTTAAACGCATTACCCATTATTTGGAAACAGGTGAACTGCTGCCGGGACCTACCCTTATGGAAGTACGGGATATGATCCTGCGCCATGGAAAGATGCTCACAGAGTACAAGGGCGAGATGATCGCCATGCGTGAAATGCGCAGCCACATGGCCTGGTACACCAAGGGAATGCGAAATTCCGCAGCCCTGCGCTGTGAGATCAACCAGGTAGAGACATTGGAAGGTCTGGCAGAACTTCTGGAAAAGCGGATGGAAGCAGAATAAGAGCTGGTAAAAGAAAAATAAAACCAGGAACAGGTAAAAATAAAAAAGCGTTATTTAGATAAAAATATAACGAAATGACAGCAAAGAGCAGGCAGGACAGAAGGAAAGTCTTACCTGCTTTCTTTCTTTTTTAGAGATATAACTTATTTTAATTTAATACATGTTATGAAAATAAAGTAGAACAGCACATGTCTTAATTAATACAAGTTATGGCGGAATAAACCAAAGGAAAATAGAAAAAATAGGGGGTTTTTAGAAAAATGTGCCTAAAAAATAAAGAAAAACTTGTAGAAAAGTTAAAAAAATCTAAAATATACTTGACTTATTTTAATACATGGTGTATGGTTATTACACCATACAGTTGCAGACAGGAGAGGAGGCAACACTGTGAATAAATTATCAAATAAACCTTTATATGATCAGGTGTTTGACCAGATCAAAGATATGATACGCAGTGGTACCTACTGCGCCGGGGATCAGCTTCCCAGCGAAAAAGAACTGATGGAACGTATGGGAGTCAGCAGAGTAACTGTCCGCCAGGCACTTCGCCTTTTAGCTGATGCAGGTATTATTGAGACCCGCAAAGGAAAGGGAAGTATCGTCAGCGTTGACTGGAAAAATTTGCTGGATCCCGGAGAGTTAAAAGACCAGGCAGAAAAATACTGGCGTCAATTTGAACTCTCCACAAAGGCCAGAAGGCTCATCGAACCTGCTATTGCAAAGCAGGCGGCGTTTATGGCTACACCGGAAGATATTGCCAGACTGGAGCGTATTTACGAAAACGACCAGGTGGTGATCGAAGGCCCGAATCTGTATGTGGAAGAGGGCAGAGGACTTCAATCTTTCCACGGCTGCTTATGGGAGATCGTAAAAAATCCCCTGTTAGAGCCGGTATGGAACGCGGTAGTCCTTCCTTCCAATGAGATCCGTACACTGCCTCTTATTTTCCCTGTAGACCAGGAGTTAAACAGAGAACAGGTACGTATCCAGCATGGAAATATTCTGGAAGCAGTGAAAAACCATGATGGTGAATACGCATATTTTCATATGTTAGTCCACTGCGACTGGATTTATAACACATATAAGCAGTATTTTGATGAATTCTGCAGGTAAACTTTGATACCGGATTGCTACGTGCTATGCACTCTCGCAATCCTTAAAAATATTCGTAATCCGCTCATTTTTCTTCAAAAAATGGCTACTTACTCATGTTTTTGGCGGGTCCCAAGTTCAAAAAGCCTCCTGCAAGCAAGCTTGCGTCGGTTTTTCGACCTTTTGACCCTGGTATCACATATTCTTTGGCTGTAATTTTCCCGGACAGTGCAGGGCCCGTACCGCCTGGGGATTTGGCATTATACAATGAAAGTGTTGAAAAACACATTCAGTTTTACATCATTTTGGAGGTGCAGTAATGAAGTACGATTTTAACAAAGTACAGGACCGCATTGGCTCTGACTCCATTAAGTGGGAAAACAGCTGAAATTTGGTACAAAGACAGGACTTCTTCCTTTCTGGATCGCTGATACTGACTTTGCAACATTGCCGGAAGCGGTAGAGGCAATGAAGAAACGTCTGGAACATCCGGTTTTCGGCTATACCACGACAGGAGAGAGAACTTTGGAAACAGTAAGAGGCTGGTATAAGCGCCGTCATCAGGTAGATCTGCCTGTCAGTGTTTTTTCTCCTTCTGAAGGTGTTGTTACATCTATCTGGTTCTCAATCCGCGGCTTTACACAGCCGGGAGACGGAGTTTTAGTGTTTACTCCTGTATATGACCCATTTTTCGCTGTGATCAACAATCAGGGAAGAAAACAGGTTGACTGTCCACTGGTTTACAGCGAAGGCCGTTACACCATTGACTGGGAAGATCTGGAAAAGAAATTAGCCGGTGGTGATGTAAAGGCCATGATCTTCTGCAACCCCCACAACCCGGTAGGCCGTGTATGGACAGAAGATGAGGTCAGAAATATCGTAGAACTGTGTAAGAAATATTCCGTATGGCTGTTCTCTGATGAGATCCATGGAGATGTAGTCCTTTACGGACATCAGTATACTTCTGCTGCACGTTTCGCTGATGTGTACGATCATATGCTGGTCTACACCGCGATCAGCAAGACCTTTAACATGGCAGGTCTTCATTCTTCCTGTACCATTATTCCAAATCCGGAGTACAAGAAGATCCAGGAAGACACTCTTCGCCAGGCATGGCTTATGAGCCCTAACTGCATGGCAAACAGTGCCATTGAAGCCTGCTATACATATGGTGATGAATGGGTAGATGAACAGAATGCATACCTTACAGAAAATGCTGAATTTGTTACCAGCTATCTGAAAGAGCATGCACCACAGATCAAGCCTGTTAAGCCAGAAGGTACTTACCTGATGTGGTTAGACTGCAGCGAACTTTCCATGACTTCCGAGGAGATCGTAAAGATCCTGGCATCTGAGTATAAGATGGCAGTAGGAGGAGGCGCCGGATATCAGGGCAATGGAGAATATTTCCTTCGCTTTAATATTGGCTGCCCAAGAGAAACTCTTGAAAAAGGTATGGAAATACTGGCACAGTTTGTGGCAGATAAGAAAGGGGTATAACTATGGACAACAAAAAACTGAATTTCTGGGAATGTATGAGTTTCTGCATCGGCCAGATCGTTGGTTCCGGCGTATTCGTACTGACCGGTATCGTAATCGGACTGACCGGACACGGCGCACCTTACGGCTTCGTTCTTGCAGCACTGATCGCTGTATGCCAGCTGGTTCCAATGGCAACTCTGGCATCCAGTATGCCGGCAACCGGCGGCAGCTACGTGTATGCTAAGAAACTGATCGGACCAAGAGCATCTTTCGTATTCTTAATGATGTTCGTTCTTCAGCAGGTACTGATCGCAACCTTCGCTATTGGCTTTGCAAGCTATGTAGCTGTTATCTTCCCTGATGTAAATCAGAAGTTAGTAGCACTTGGCGCACTGACTCTGGCAGTAGTAGTAAACATGATCGGCCTTAAGACTTCTGCAAAAGTACAGAAGTTCATGGTAGCATTATTACTTGTTTCTCTGTTTGTATACATTGTATTTGGTCTTCCTAAGGTAGACTGGTCTGCACTGGCATTAAACAGTGAAAACATCATGCCAAACGGCCCAATGAAATTCCTTCGCGGCGCTGCAATGCTTTCCTTCGCATGTGCTGGTGCAAAGTTCTTAGCTGAGAACGGCGGTGAAGTAGAAAATCCTGGCAAGACCATTCCAAAGGCTATGGTATTATCTACACTGCTTGTTGCAATTTTCTATGCATTAGTTGGTATCGTTGCTGCCTGCGTTCTTCCTGTTGAAGAAGTAGCTGGTGTAAACATTTCTGTAGTAGCAAAATCTGTATTCCCTGCACCTGTATACCTGTTCTTCGTAATCGGTGGTGCATGGTTCGCATTACTGACAACCTTAAATGGTACCTTATCCTGGACCACACGTTCCCTGCAGAGAGCAGCTATGGACGGATGGCTGCCAGAGGCCTGCGCAAAGGAAAATAAGGGCGGCACACCTGTTATTCTGTTATTATTCTTCTTTGTAGTTGGTATCATCCCGATCGTAACCGGTATGAACACTTCTGATATTGCAAATATGGGTACTGGTTGTGGTAAGCTCACTGACCTGTTAATGGTTTATGCATGCTTCCGTCTGCCTAAGGTATTTCCTGAGGAATACAAGAAATCTGCTCTGTACATGAGCCCTGCAAAGTTAAATGTAGCTTTAGCTGTTGTATTCGTTGTACTGGCAGCTACCTCCTATGTCAGCCTGTCCAGCTTAAATGCAAGACAGTTCCTGTACATTGGTCTGTTCATCCTTGCAGCAGTTGTACTGATGTTAGTTCGCTATAAGAACGTAAAAGAAAAAATGGATCAGCAGTAAGCACTGTCTGATACCGGGAAAACGCGGTGGGGTGTTGCGGCAATAACATTCTCACCGCGTTCCCTGTTATGGGAGGTAAGACTATGAAATATGCAGTAGTAGGCTTTGGTACAGCCGGCTACCATGCAGTGAAAAAGATCCGTGAACTGGATAAAGAAGGATGCATTGATGTATACAGCAATACAGGTCGTGCCCCTTATAATCCTATGCTGACGACTTATTATGCTTTTGGAAAGCTGGAATATGAGGGAATGTTTCCTTTCGGCGATCTGGAGCAGATACAAAAAGAAGTGGATTTTAACCTTCGCAGGGAACAGGTGATCAAGGTTCATGGATCAGAACATCTGGTAGAAACAGAAAATGGATCAGAGCAGTATGACCGCATTCTGATCGCAACAGGCGCAAGGGCATTTGCTCCTCCTGTAAAAGGACTGGAGCCAGAGGATGCATTTTTAATGCGTACAGTAGAAGATGCCCTTCGTTTTAAAGACAGACTAAAGAAAAATGATATTAAACATGCCGTTGTGATCGGCGCTTCCATGGCTGGTATCAAGGTAGTGGAAGTCCTTCACAAATATGGCATCGAGACCTGGCTTTTAGATCTGGCAAGCTATATTTTCCCTCTGGCTGCCTACAAAGAAGTAGCAAAAGAGATCGAAAAGAGAGTAGAAGCCCAGGGCGTTCATCTGATGTTTGGGGTCACCATTGACCATATGGAACAGGAAAACGGGGAAAAGACAGCTGTTTTAACAGATGGAAGCCGCATTCCTGCTGATATCGTTGGCCTGTGTATTGGTACAAGAGCCATTACAGAGACCGTTCAGGGAGAAGTGGAGATTGGAAGAGGTATTGTGGTAGATGACCATATGCGTACTTCTGTTCCCGGAATTTATGCTGCAGGTGACTGCTGTGAAGGCAACAACCTGGAAAGCGGCCAGAACCAGATCATTGGTCTGTGGGCCAATGCCAATCACCAGGGTGAAACTGCCGGTATCAACATGGCGGGGGGAGATATGGCCTATAAGGGAAATATCCTTCACAATATCACCCATTTTATGAATATGGATTTTATTGGTTTTGGAGACAACCGTATGCAGGGAGAGGTCCTAGAATACGGTTCTCTTTCAGAAGATCTGTATATCCGCCTTGTATTAGACGGAAAGCGCATTGTAGGCGCTAATATTTTAGACAATTATCGTGTCAGCGGCATTATTAAAAACTATATGCTGCGGCTGTTTGCTGGTGAACAGTTTGTTCTGCCGGATTATCAGCGGGCTATGCTGGTAAAAGCGGGACTTTCCGTTCCTTTTATAGATGAAGTTGAGGAGAAGATTCATGGATAGTTTAGAGGCTTTAAAAAAAGCAAAGATACCGGGACCGGAGACCGGCATTGAAAAAAAGAATACGGTCTGTGCTATCTGTTCTCCGGCATACAACTGCGGTGTATGCGCTTATGTAAAAGATGGAAAAATGGTAAAACTGGAAGGTCTGGATGAACATCCAAGAAATAAGGGATGTCTATGTACAAAAGGACTTTCCGGCCGTGGTTTTGCTTACAGAGAAGACCGTATCAAGACACCTCTTCGCCGCATTGGCAAAAGAGGAGAAGGAAAATTTGAACCGATCACCTGGGATGAAGCCTATAAGGAGATCGCTGAAAAGCTAAATCACATTAAAGAGACAGATGGCCCTCAGGCAGTAGCATTTTTCGGCGGTTACAATAAATGGTTCCGTCCTTGGCTGCGTCGTTTTGCCCATTCTTTTGGAACTATGAACTATGGTACAGAGTCCAGCACCTGTATGACGGCTGGCTGGATGGCATGGAAAACAGCCATCGGACAGCTGGCAAAGCCGGATATGCCAAACTGTGACCTGCTTCTTGGCTGGGCATTTAATCCTTATCGGCTGTCACAGCTGCGCTATGGCATGTCCTTATGGTATCCCTTCCTTTGGGGAAAATGGCAAGATGATTAAATGTGACGGCTGCTATGTAAGAGTCCATCACGGAATGCTTCCGGCCTGCGTAAAAGCCTGTCCGGTAAAGGCGCTGCAATTAGTAGATACAGAAGCCAAAGAACCGCAGATCCCACCGGAACATTCTTTAAGGATGACAAGTGCGGGAATGTTGAAGCAGCAGGTGTAAGTAAAAATAACTGCATCCATAAGCCAGAACCTATTTTACATGTGAGAAAAAGATTTGTTATAATGATACTGTCGCAGATTAGGCATTTTTGTCTGGTCTGTGGCAGTATTTTTATTGCCATGGATTTGAAAAATGGAAAATATTGTAAAAATAAACAGGAGAAGGTCATATGGAAAAAGCTCTGAAAAAGAGAGAAGCCCAGGCAGTTGTGATCGAAGAAATGAGAAGGACCGGAAAGATCATTCCAAGGATCGGAAAGACGAAAAGTCCACTTACCCATTGACAAAGTAGGAATTAAAAGATATGATAAGCGCAAAGAAAACGGAGTGAAAGGACATCTACGGTATGACAAGATCACAGATCCGAAAATATGCGTTTATCAAATCCATTCCCATTATGTGCAGCTATATTTTTGTCAGTATGGCTTATGGTATTATGATGGAAGATGCAGGTTTTAAGTGGTATTATTCTTTGCTGGTGAGCCTGACCGTGTATACAGGCGCCTTCCAGTTTGTGCTGATCACATTTTTAAGCAGCGGAGTTTCTATTATAACAGTGGCTCTCACAGCACTGCTGATGAACAGCCGCCAGAGTTTTTACAGCCTTACGTTCCTGGAAGATTTTAAGAAAATGGGAAAACGGATGCTTTATATGATCCATACCATGACAGATGAGACCTATGCCGTAAACTGTACGCTGGAACTGCCACAGAAAGAAAAAGAGGATACCATGTTCCTGGTGGCATTTTTCAGCCGTTGTTACTGGATGATCGGTTCTGTTTTAGGCGGAATGTTAGGACAGCTGATCCCGTGGGATATGGAAGGCATTGATTTCTGCATGACAGCCCTGTTTGTGATCATTTTTATTGACCAGTGGGAGAAGGCAGACAGACATACACCGGCTTTAGCTGGTCTTGGGATCGGCATTATCTGCCTGATCATATTTGGGGCTTCCGGTTTTATGCTTCCGGCACTTTTACTTACATCAGGATTATTAGTGGTGTTACAGAAGAGAAAGGAGGAAGTATAGATGAGTACAGAAAGAATATTGATCATGATCGCAGTTTCTGCTCTTTGTACCTTCTTTTTGAGGGCTCTTCCGTTTCTGGCTTTCGGCGGATCACAGAAGATGCCGGACTGGCTGGACCGATTGGGAAAAACACTTCCCTCAGCGATCATGGCAGTGCTGATCGTCTACTGTTTGAAAGATGTGGGAAGTGATGTGGTACATATCGGACTTCCAAAGATAGCAGCGGTAGTGATCGTAGCGTTGTCTTATAAATGGAAGCATAATACATTAGTAAGTATTGCAGTAGGAACGGCCGGATATATGATCCTTCTTCGAGTGGCAGCTATGTTGTAAGATTCATGCATCTGGCGGAACAGAGAATGTATACATATTGGAAAAACATATAGAAAGAGCATATAAAAAAGCGGTGCAGGAAGCATATCCAAATGATATGTATCCATGCATCGCTTTTTGCTTTTTATGATCTTCCTTCCAACTACAGGAAGAAGATTTTTCGCTTTATAGGAAAGACCGCCGCCGGCGCTCTTTTGAATTAAAAATGCCCGCCGGTAGGCGGGCAACACAAATAGACGATCTAGGGATTAAAAAAGATAAAAACCTTCCTCACCAAATTCTTTATCAAGATCGTCATCATTTAGAAAATAATCCATATCCAGCAGGTCTTCCTCGCTCATATGGCGAATGTCCGTGGAAGTAAGTCCTTCTGGAGGATTATCCATGTATTTTTTACGCAGCGCCTCAACATCTGTTTTCATTGCAATGCCCTCCTATGAGGGAATTATACCATAAAAACAGAGAAAGTTATGCAGAAGAACGCTTTCCGCGAGATCGGGACATAGATCTCTCATATAATTCTTCGAGGGAAAGACGCTGATGGTTAAAATAAAGTTCCAAAAACTCCATTTTATGCCTGCAGATGGGACATTCCAGCGGATCATAACCAAAAGAAGAAAGAATAGCATTCCGCCAATGGTTAAAGTTGCGTAGAATGGGACGTTTCTGTTTGGAAATGACTTTATGGAGCTGCTGGTCTGTTTTGCGGTGGCGTGCATACAAGCCGCCATAGCGGATCATTTTAAAATGTTTCTCAGGGATATGCCGGATCAGACGTTTGATGAAGTCCATAACCGGGATCGTTTCCTGTATATATTTATCATCTTCGTGTCGATTGTAATGAAAAGTGACCATAGAACCATCATATTTGTCGATCCTGGAAGTGGCGATCACAGGACGCCCCAGATAGCGTCCGATATATTTGATGGCAGTCTCAGGATCACAAGAGGAAGGCTTGGCATAAACGTAAAATCCCTTCTTATGAGAAGAATAACAGAGGGATTTGATCTGTTTGAAAGGATCGCCCAGCCGTTGGTGCATCTCATTAAGGAGAGCGGTACGGAAAGCAGAACGTAAAAAAGAGTAATTGAAGTGATGGACATTTCGCCAAAG
>OGXU01000235.1_pt1 | contig 33624 bp, 29 predicted proteins | sample 1576381 | NCBI WGS metagenome assembly OGXU01 (sample SAMEA3541544, study PRJEB24748) | human gut metagenome | biome: human gut; feature: human-associated habitat; material: faeces | place: China | collected 2012 | reverse complement strand
GCCGTTATCGTCCTTCGGGGGAAGCGCTCTGCCGTAGAATCCTGCGTGGAATTTCAGCAAGTATTGTTTTGCAGAAGAAGGTGAATACCATGGCCGTAGAGAATTAATGAGTTTTGAAGTGGGTAAGAAAGCTTTAGACTTTTTAGTTGCAAATTCAGGAAACAGAGTTAATCTGGAAGTTGACTTTTTTGGTGGCGAACCATTAATGAACTGGGATGTTGTAAAGCAGTTAGTTGAATACGGTCGTTCACTTGAAGAACCAAATAATAAGAAATTCAGATTTACATTAACTACAAATGGTGTTTTATTAAATGACGAGATAATGGAATATCTTAATAAAGAAATGTCAAATGTAGTTTTAAGTTTAGATGGTAGAAAAGAAGTAAATGACAGAATGAGACCTTTTAGAACAGGTAAGGGTAGTTATGACCTTATTGTTCCAAAGTTTCAGAAACTTGCAGATAGCCGAAATCAGACAAACTATTATGTAAGAGGTACATTTACAAGAGATAATTTAGATTTTTCTGAAGATGTAAATATTAATACTACTGACGAATTAAACGAGCTAGGAAAAAATATAAATATTATGTCTAAAAGTATTTCCTCCTCTATTGATAATCTAAACAGTTTTGTTTCTAATGCATCCCATGAATTAAAAACTCCAATCACAGTTATAAATACTCATGTACAAGCATTACTCAATGGAACTATTACTGATGAAAAAATAAAAAAAGATTACTATAGAGTCTTGCTAAAGGAAAGTAGAGAGATGACATCCTTAGTTAACGACTTACTTCTCATTTCTAAACTTTCATCTTTAGAAAAAAAATTAGATAAAGAGGAGTGTAGCTTTTTAAATTTATTAAACGAAAGTATTGAAAAATTTGAATTTTTAGAGCTAAAAAAAGATATTGAATGGGATATCAAAATCAAGAATTTAAATATTTTTGTTAATAATAAACTTTTTAAAGTTGTTTTAGATAATCTTGTTAATAATGCTTTAAAATATTCCCCTAAGAATTCTATTATAAATATCTACCAAGAGGATAATAATATAATTTTTGAAAATCCTATGTACTTAATAGAAAAAGAAAATATTGATAACCTTTTTCAACCATTTTATAGAGGAACATCTGCTAATGAATTAAATATTGAAGGAAGTGGTTTAGGATTATCACTTATCAAAAGAATTTTAGATTTACATTCTATTAGCTATTCTATCAAAATAGAAAAAAAATATTTCAAATTCATTTTGACATATTGAGGACATAATTTCCCTCTATAATTTAATCAAAGAAAAGATAAAATTAGGAAGTGATATATATGAAAAAAATATTTATTGGAACATTAATGATTTTAGCTATTAGCTCAACTGGTTTTGCTAAAATGCATGATTTTCAAAATGAACCTACTCCACCTGTACCACCACATATGATGAAAATGAAAAATAATAACTATAGGGTAAATCCTGAACTTGAAAGAGCTAGAATATTAATCGAAGAAAAAAGACTTGAGGTTAGAAAAGAATTATTAAATGAAAAACCTGATTGGAATAAAATAGAAAAGTTAAATATCGAAATAGCTACACAAGAAGCTAAAAATAGAACTTGTACTATGAGAGAAAGATTTGAAGCTAGATTTAATACTCAAACATCTACTACTCCAATAAACAACTAATTTTTTATAGTAGAGAGTGAATACTCTCTACTTTTTATTTTGTATCTTACGTTTTAAATATGTTATAATATTTGTATATAAACAAACTTAAATTAAGGGGGGGAAAATTATGACTAAAGAAGAAAGAAGAGAACTAATAAAAGTCGCTATGGGATATAGTAATGCCACTTTAAAACTAGAAAATGCTAATCTTGTAAATGTTTTCTCAGGAGAAATCTATTTAGCTAATATCTATATCTATAAAAAATATATTGCTGACATTGTAGAAGTTGAAAAAGATAGTTTTAAAAAAGCAGATAAAATTATTGATATTCAAGGAAAATATCTAGTACCTGGATTTATAGACTCACATCTACATATTGAAAGCAGCCATCTTACTCCATATCATTTTGCTGAAGCTATAATACCAAAAGGAACTACTACTATTATAGCTGATCCTCACGAAATTTGTAATGCATTAGGAGAAGAAGGGCTTAACTATATGCTTAAAGCTTCTGAAAATCTTCCAATGAATCAGTATTTCCTTGTGCCATCATGTATTCCATCTGTTATGAAACTTGAAAATACAGGTGCTGAATTTGATGCAGATTTAGTAGATAAACTTTTGGAAAAAGATAGAATCTTAGGACTTGGAGAAGTTATGGATTATATTGGAGTAATTCACAACGATAAAAGAATGGAAGATATAATTGATGTAGCTTATAGAAAAAATATGTTTTTACAAGGACACTCTCCAGAATTGCAAGGTAGTGAACTTTCTGCATATCTTTGTGGTGGTCCTTATACTTGTCATGAAACTAGAGATGGAGTCCATGCTATTGATAAAATAAGAAAAGGTATGACCGTAGATGCTAGAGAAAGTTCTATCTCAAAAAATATAGCATCTATCATTGAAAATATAAAAAGTTTTAAATCTCCTAGAAATCTAACTCTTTGCACCGATGATAGAGAACCTAAAGATATTTTAGAAAAGGGACATATTAATGACTGTGTAAGAGTTGCTATAAAAGCTGGTTTAGAACCAATTGAAGCAATTAGAGCTGTAACTCTTAATACTGCCCAAATATATAGATTAGATAAACGTGGTGCTATTGCTCCTAGCTATTTTGCTGATATGTTAGTAATTGATAACCTAAAAGATATTAATGTTGAAAAGGTATTTTTTGAAGGAGAGCTTGTAGCAGAAAATAATAAACTACTTGTTCAAATTAATAAACCTCATATAGATTTAGAAAATAAAAATACTATCAATATAGATGAACTAAAAGTTGAAGATTTTATGATAAAAGCTCCTATAGAAAATGGAAAATTAGAAATAGTAGGAATGGAATATATTAATAAAATTTCAAGTGTTACTAGAAAGAAAACTTTTACTGTAAATGTAAAAGATGGCTATGTAGATTTAGAAGGAGACGAACTTAACTTTGCAATCTCTATCAATAGATATGGTAAGAAAACAAAAGCTATTGCTGTAGTAGAAAATTTCTATGTAAATAGAGGAGCTATTGCAACTACTTATTCTCATGACTCACATAACTTAACTATTATCTATAAAAAACCTATTGATGCCTTAGTTGCTGCTCAAAGAGTAAAAAATATAGCTGGTGGTATTGTAGTTGTTGAAAATGAAAAAGTTGTTAAAGAACTACCTTTCCCTATAGGTGGAATGTTATCTAAAAACTCTGCTTATGAGTTGGGAAATTATATTGTAGATATGAATAAAGTTTTAAGGGATTATGGGATAGAAAGTGCTAGCCCTATTACTAGACCTAGTACACTCTCTCTTATAGTTATTCCTGAAGTAAAGCTTAGTGATATGGGACTAATTGATGTAGTTAAACAAGAGATTATTAAACAATTCTAAGTTTTTAATTAATAATTGGGGATATTATAAATTTTTAAATTTCAATATCCCCAAAATCTTTTTATTTTAATTCTTCTATTAATTCTCTTATTCCTAAATCTTCAAAAAATTTTTTCTCTGCTATTGAAGGAATTTTATTTTCCATAATAGCCTTAAATATTTTCTTATCAAATGGAATTTTCATAGATATTTTATAACCTAAATTATTTAAATAAGTCTCTATCTTATCTGTCATTTCAATAGAGATATCAAATTTATTTATAACAAAACATGGTTTTACTCTAAATCTCTCTACTAAATTTACTACCCTCTCTAAGTCATGTAAGCCTGAAAGTGTAGGTTCAGTTACTATTACAACTCTCTTTACTCCTGTTAAAGAACTTATTACATTACAAGCTACTCCAGGTGCTCCATCTAAAATTATATACTCTTTTCCATCTAATTGAGCTATCTTTTTAGCTTTTCTTCTTACCTCAGCTACAAGTTTTCCAGAATTTTCCTCTCCAGGTTCCAAACAAGCATGTACCATTGTTCCATACTCTGTTTCCCCTACCATTATATCTCCAACTCTATTTTCTATCATCTCAATAGCTCCTACTGGACAGATATATTCACACACTCCACACCCTTCACATTTTTGCACATTATCCATAGCTTCAAATTTACAGTATTCATAGCATCTATTACAATGAATACATTTTTCACTATCTATTTTTGCTTTTTTCATTCCTAAAAATCCATTTTTCTCTTTCTCTGAAGGATTTAAAAGTATCTTCAAATTTGGAGCATCTACATCACAATCCCCTATTACCAAGCTATCAAAGTATGGAATAATTGAAGAAGTTATTGTAGTTTTTCCTGTTCCACCTTTTCCTGAAATCACTAATATCTCTTTAATCTCCATACTTTTGCACCCTCTTTAAAATTTTTTCAAAACTCTTCCTATACTCTGGTAAAATATCAGCTATAATATTTCCTTCAGAATAATTTTTAGCTATCTTTCTATCAAAAGGAATCTTTTCTAATATCTCTATACCTTCCTCTTGACAATAATTTTCTACTAAATTTTCTTTTGAGTCAGCTTTATTTATTACTATCCCAAAAGGAATTTTTAAATCTCTCAAAAGTTTTAATACCAATTTCATATCACTCAAGCCAAAGGGAGATGGCTCTGTAACAACTATTGCATAATCAGATTTTTCCACTGCTGCTACAGTAGTACATGAAGTTCCAGGAGGGCAATCTATTATTAAATTTTTCTCTATATTTTCTCTATACATATGTTTTATAATTTTTACTCCAGACATCTCTCCTATGTTTAATTTTCCATATTCCATCTTTGAATTAAAATATGTTTTTCCACAAAATATTTTTCCTATTTCTCTAGCTCTCCAAGTAATAGCTCCAAATTTACAAATTATTTCACAACCACCACAGTCGTGACAACTCTCTTCAAAAACAATAACTCTATTTTTAGCTGGGATTATGGCATTAAACCTACAAAACTTTCCACACTCTCCACAAAGGTTGCATTTAGACATATCTACTTCTGGATAGCAAGATTTTACTTTATTCTCTTTAAATTTTTTCCCCTTTAAAAAAAGTTGAGTATTGGGAGCTTCTATATCCATATCTAATATTGGAATCCCACTTATAAAAGCAAGACTAGTACTTACAGTAGTTTTTCCTGTTCCACCCTTTCCACTTAAAACAGCTATTTTCATATTTTCCTCCTATGCCATTCTAAGTCCTTGTAGTTTAGATGAAAAATCAAATCTTTCTAATTTTTTCTCTCTATAAGCTTCTAATACCTCTTTTACAGTTGTTAATTCTCCTAATCTATATACAGGTAAATCAAACTCCTCTATCAAAACAATAGCCTTTGGTCCTACTTCTCCAGCTATTAATTCCTCTACTCCTAAACTAACTAGATTTTTTATAACCTTAAGTCCTGCTCCTGTAACTTCATCTTTGGCTTCATTTTCTATTATTTCATACTCATTAGTTTCTGAATCTACCAAAATAAAATATGATGCTCTTCCAACCCTTCTATCTACATTTGAATCATATCTATTTTCCTCTAATGCTATCGCTATCTTCATACTCTCCTCCAAATTTTGATAAAATATAAAGGGAGTTTCCTCCCTTAATAATTAGTGTTCACACTTATGTCCCTCTTCATGGTGATGATGTGCACAAGCAGATCCCTTAGAATATAGACTTCCTTGTAGATATACCTCTAGTACCTCTTTTATTTCTCCACTTGCTCCCAATATAACCTGTCCACCATTAGCTTTGATTAGGTCAATAGCTCTTTGTCCCATTCCACCTGTTATTACTACATTTATATTATTTTCAGCTATAAATTTTGGAAATACTCCTGGAGCATGCTCTGGGGCATCTAATACTTCTTTCTTTACTATTTCTCCCTCTTTTACTGAATATACTACAAATTTTTCACAATGTCCAAAATGCTCCTCTACTGTTACCTCATCATTTGTTGGAAATCCCACTCTTAAAATTTCATTTGCCATCACTTCTCATCTCCTGTATTTTTTAATTTTATTGCTTTTTGATGTAACAAAGCATCCAATATTTTTTTCCTTCCAGAGTTTAGTATTCTTTGAACAGTTCCCCTAGATATCTGCATAAGTTCAGCAGTTTCTATTTGGCTCTTTCCTTCATAATCACAAAGTCTTATTGCTTCTAGTTCATCTATTTCTATCTCTACTGACTCCAGTTCAACCATAGGAATACCAATAGGTTTAAACACTCTTTCATTTTCTAAAATACGACAACATCTCTGTTTTTTACATCTCGGCATAAAATCCTCCTAAAACAATTTTGTGCATATGCACATTTAAAATATACTCCTTTTATTTTATTTTGTCAAGTTTTTCATTTTTTTCTTTCTAATTTTATAATTTTAATGTAAAATAGAATATATTTTTAGACGAGGTGATAACTAAATGAAATTTGTTGTATCTGATTTAGATGGAACTCTTTTACATTCTCACAATATTGTAAGTGAATATACTATTAGAACAATTGATAAACTTGTTAAAAAAAATGTAAATTTCGCTATTGCTACTGGGAGAGGACAGCAAGGAGTTCAAGATATTTTAAAACAACTTGGCATTAATCCCTATCTCATCTGCAATAATGGAGCTAATATCTATACTCCAGAAGGAGAATGTATCCTTGATAAAAGAATACCTAAGAAAATTGTTACAGAGATATTAAAAGAGATTAGAAAAAATAATCTTTTTTACAGTGCCTTTTTAAACGAATTTTATTTTCATAGTAAAGATGAACCTGTTGAAGATTTTACTAGTAGACCTCTTTTTACAGAAGTAGCTGTTGAAAAGGAAGAGGATATTCCCGATTTAAATAAGATAATTGTTTCTGATGATAACCCTAAAGTTTTAATTGAACTTGTTAATATATTAAAAAATAAATTTTCTCATCTTGTTGAGATAATGCTATCACAACCAACTTGTATTGATATTGCACCTAAAAATTGTACTAAAGGGACTGGTATAGAAAATCTTGCTAGAATATTTAATCTAACTCCCGATGATTTTATGGCTTTTGGAGATGGAGAAAATGATTTAGATATGTTAAAAACTGTTGGACATCCAGTTATTATGGAAAATTCACAAGAACTTTTAAAAGATTTCTTTTCTAATGTTACTTTATCTAACAAAGAAGATGGAGTAGCAAGATATTTAGAAAAATTCTTTAACTTATAGAGGTATAAAATGAGAGATAAACAGATAAATAAAGAGGTAATTATAACTTTAATATTATATGTTTTTTATTTTGCTTGGTGGTACTATTTTGCATACTTGCATACTGATAGTGAAGATGTAGAAAATTTCAAATATATATTTGGACTTCCAGAGTGGTTCTTCTACTCTTGTGTGCTTGGACTAGTTGTTATTAATATTCTAGTTTTTATTGCTGTAAAACTATTCTTTAAAGATGTACCACTAGAGGAGGAGAAAAAATGTTAACACTTATTCCTGTTTTACTTTACCTTTTACTTATGTTAGGTATTGCTTACAAAGTCAATCAGATAAAACATAGTAAAGATGTAAATTTTACTGAAGAGTATTTTATAGGAAGTAGAAATATGGGAGGCTTTGTCCTTGCTATGACTATAATAGCTTCCTATGTTGGTGCTAGTTCTTTTATAGGAGGACCTGGAATTGCATACAAATTGGGATTGGGATGGGTACTCTTAGCTTGTATCCAAGTTCCTACTGCTTTTTTTACTCTTGGAATTATAGGAAAAAAATTAGCCATTATCTCTAGAAGAATAAATGGAGTAACTATTATAGATTTATTGAGAGCTAGATATAAAAGTGATATTGTAGTAATCTTAGCATCTATCACTATGCTAATATTTTTTATAGGAACTATTGTAGCTCAATTTATTGGTGGAGCTAGACTTTTTGAAGCAGTTACTGGATATCCATATTTTATTGGACTTATTCTTTTCTCATCAGTAGTTATAGCCTATACATCTTTTGGAGGATTTAGGGCAGTAGTCTTAACTGATGCTATTCAAGGAGTAGTGATGTTAATTGCTACAGGAATTTTATTCTATGTTATCTTAAAAAATGGAAATGGTATGGAAAATATTATGCTTTCTATTGCCAAAACTCATCCTGAAATGTTAACTCCTACTTCCAATGGAAATATTGCCAAACCTTTTATTATGTCCTTTTGGGTATTAGTAGGAGTTGGACTTTTAGGCTACCCATCTACTACTGTGAGATGTATGGGATTTAAAGATAGCAATTCTCTTCATAGAGCTATGATAATAGGAACATCAGTTGTAGGACTTTTAATGTTAGGGATGCACTTAGTTGGAGTTATGGGAGTTGCAGTTGCTCCTGGTGTTGATGTTGGAGATAAAATTATCCCTATACTTGCACTAAAAAATCTTCATCCTATACTTGCTGGAGTGTTTATAGGAGGTCCACTTGCAGCCATTATGTCAACTGTAGACTCTCTTCTAATTATGACTTCAGCTACTATTGTAAAAGATTTGTACTCTCATTATGTGAATAAGGAAGCTAGTACAGAAAAAATAAAAAAATTATCCTTTATGGCTTCTCTAGGATTTGGAATAATAGTATTTTTACTATCTTTAAATCCACCTGATTTATTAGTTTGGATTAATCTATTTGCTTTTGCTGGATTGGAGGCTACTTTCTTTTGCCCTATTGTATTTGGTCTTTTCTGGAAAAAAGCAAATTCTACTGGAGCTATTGCTTCTATGATATTTGGATTTATAACTTTTATTTATCTCACTGTATGTAAAATCTCTATTTTAGGAATGCATACTATTGTTCCTGTATTATTCGTTAGTTCTCTTGTTTTCATTATTGGTTCCTATGCTGGAGAACCTAATGATGAAAAAATAATAGATATATTTTTTAATTTTTAATTATTTTTAAACTGGGATTATTATAATAAAATTATTATAATAATCCTATTTTATAATTTAAATAAATACTTTCATATAAAATATGAATTAGCTTTTTTATAATTTTATAGTAATACTATATTATCTATTTTATATGTACATAAGGAGGAGAGTAAAATGACAAATGCAATACTTACAGATTTTTTAAAAAGTCTAGCTTTACTTGGTGTTTTTTTATTACTTGGTGTTTTTATAAGAGCGAAAGTAAAAATATTTCAAAAAACTTTTATCCCAGCTGGAATTATAGGAGGATTTCTACTTTTAATATTAGGACCACAATGTTTTGATTTATTACCAGTTCCAAAAGAGTGGTTTAATATCTATTCACTTTTACCTGGAGTTTTTATAGTTCCTGTTGTTGCTGCTGTTCCTCTAGGTTTATCTATTGGAGCTAAAGGGAAAAATAAGGAAGCTGATTTTTTAAAAAATATTTTTCCTTTAATGGGAATAGGATTAGTAGTTTCATTATTTCAATTTGCAATAGGGTATGGAACTCATGTTTTATTTTCTAATGAAAATTTATACGATGTATTTGGAATAGAACTTGCTATTGGATTTGTAGGAGGACATGGAACTGCTGGTACATTAGGTAATATTTTATCTGGTTTAAATCTACCTTACTGGCAAACTTCACAAGGGGTTGCTACAACAACTGCTACTTTTGGAATAGTGGGAGGAATTTTAATTGGAATTGCCTTAATTAACTGGGCTGCACGTCATGGGCAAACTGCTATGCTAACTAAACCAGCTGATATTCCAGAACCTATTCGTATAGGATTCCAAAAAGATATCTCAAAACAAAATTCAATAGGAAGAGAAACAACTCTATCTTCTTCAATAGATACAGTAGCATTTCATGCTGCACTTATATTTGTAGCTTGTGGAGTGGCATATTTAATCCTGTCAATAACAAAAAAATTCCAAATTCCTGTATTGAGTAGTATCTCTGTTTGGGCATATGCTATGATAGTTATGTTTGGTATTTGGTGGACTATGAATAAATTAAATCTTCAATATTTAGTTGATGATAAAGTGAAAAGTAAAATCTCTGGTTCTTTTACAGAATATGCTGTTATTGCTGCTATAGCAAGCTTACCTATAAAAGCAGTAGCATCCTATATAGTTCCTATACTAGTAATGGTTATTATTGGATATATTGTTACCACTGGGGCTCTTTTCTTTTTCTGCAAAAGATATTTAAAAGGATATTGGTTTGAACAGATGATTGCAACTCTAGGTATGAGCACTGGTGTTTTCTTAACAGGAGTTCTCTTACTTCGTATTTGTGACCCTAATTTAGAAAGTCCTGTACTTGCTAATTACTCTTTATCTTACACAATAACTGGTATAATATATTTTGCTACGTTAAATATGTTTATCTTGATGCCTTTGACTTCTGGAGCTGGTTTTACAGCTATGGTAGCACTCGGAATCGGAATAATCATCTTACTCCTTTCTATAATTAGTAGTCATATATTTTTAGGAAAAGAGTTTAAGGGAAATTAAAAATAATTTTAAATAATAAAAAAGAGTAAGCTAGAAATAAAATTTCTTATCTTACTCTTTTCTTTTATAAATTAAATTTTTTTATTAGTTTTATTTAAAAAGAAAAATATAATTCCTGATATAATTAAGTATACTAATGTTACTAATATAAATTTATTTCCTATATTTTCTTTTAGTCCTACTACTCCTATTGGAGAAAGAAGAACATACACATAAACTGTTGTTGTTACAATTAATCCACATACTGGTTTAGCATATTTCCACTCTATTAATGAAACTTCTTCTTTCTCTTGTTGAGTATATGGAACTTTCATTGGAGCTATATATCCTATTATAACCATTATACAAATACATAATATAAATAATCCGCCTAATAAGTGTAAAAAACTTATATTAACTTTATATACAAATTGAAATACCCCATACAAAAACATGAAAACAAATATTGATATTTTAGCTGCAATAGGTGGTATTTTTTTAGAGAAAAAACCAACAAATACAATTACTAAAGTTGGAACATTGAAAAATCCCATAAATTTTTTCATAAAATCAAATAAACCATTTGGAGCATTTGCAATATATGGAGCCATAAATATTGAAATTAATCCCAATACTGTTCCAAATATTTTTCCAACTTTAACTAGTTTTTTATCATCAATATTTGGAGCAAATAACGGTTTAAAGATATCTAAGCAGAAAATTGTTGAAGCTGAGTTTAATGATGAGTTAAAAGAACTTAAAATAGCACCGAATAAAACAGCTCCAAAGAATCCAACTAAATAAGTAGGTAGAACTCTATTTACTAATATTGGATATGCAAAATCTCCTTTTGTTATTTCTGATCCATATAGTTGATAAGCTATAACTCCAGGGATAGCTAAAATTATTGGAGCAAATATTTTTAAAAGTCCTGCATATATTACTCCTTTTTGTCCCTCAGCTAAATTTTGTGCTCCAAAAGCTCTTTGAACTATAACTTGGTTTGTACACCAATAAAATGTATTAATTAATAAAATTCCTGTAAATAGTGTTGAAAAAGGAACTGGATCTGTTGTTCCACCTATTGCATTTAATTTTTCAGGACTATTTATTACAAGTTGTTCTATTCCATTTAAGACACTTCCATCTCCTAAAACTTTAAATCCTAAAATAGGTATTAATAATCCTCCTATTACTAAACCTACTCCATTTATAGTATCTGAAACCGCAACAGCTTTCAATCCTCCAAATATTGCATATATTCCTCCAACTATTCCAATTCCCCATATACTTACTATTAAAGCCGCATTTTCTGAAATATTTAACATATCCGATACATTAAACAAAGCGTTCATAGCGATTCCACCAGAATAAAGGATAATTGGTAAAGATATTACTCCTAAACTTATCAAAAATAGAATTGCTACTAAATTTCTTGTTCCTTTATCATATCTTTCTTCTAAAAATTGAGGTACAGTTGTAAAACCACTTTTCAAATATCTTGGTAAAAAATATAATCCCATAAATATCAAAGTTATACCTGAAGTAACCTCATATCCTATAACTGATAAGCCACCCATAAAAGCATTTCCATTCATTCCAACTAATTGTTCTGTTGATAAATTTGTAAGAAGTAATGAACCTGCTATTACAACTCCACTTAAGCTTCTTCCTCCTAAAAAATAACCTGTGTTTGTTTCAAGATTTTCATCTTTTGTAAAATACCAAGAAATTACAGCAACTAAAACTGTAAAAAATATAAATGACCCTATTGCTAATATATTCATTATTATCACCCCGTCTATATTTTAAATTTCCAAATAATTCTTAAGCTTGTTTTATTCTAGGCATCCACATTGGTTCTTTTCCTAATTCTGCCCATATATATTTAAGTAAAAGTTCTGATTTTAGCTCTTTATAATCTTCGTTATCCCAAAGATTATTTATTTCATTTGGGTCTTCTTGTAAGTCATACAACTCTCCATAAGTTTTGTTATAGTAAACAGTTATCTTATATCTTTTATCTACATAAGTTTTTAAATGAATTGTTGTTGGTTCATGATGATTTTCACAAATAGCATGGTCTCTTACTTCTAAATCTGGATTTTCCCAGACTTTTTTCTGGTCTATTCCTGTCATATCATAAGGTATTTTTAAATCACAAAAGCTTAAAAATGTTGGCGCTAAGTCTACTAACGACTGAATAGATGAAGAAACTTTATTTTCAGGAACATGATTTGGATACCTAACAATAAATGGTACTTTTATTAAATCTTCATAATGAAATGGACCTTTTCTAATTAATCCATGTTGTCCTACAAAATGTCCATGGTCTGTTGTGAATACAACTATTGTATCTTCTGCTAAACCAAGTTCATCTAATTTATTTAAAATTTCTCCTATATATTTGTCCATCATTGATACCATTCCATAGTATAAAGCTAAATCTTTCTTTATATCTTCTATTTTTTGAAGGTGAGAGTGCATTCCATGAATTCCAAATCCTGTTTCTTTATATTCATCAAAATTAGGATTCTCTTCTTGTGTTTTTTGAAAATGTGGTGGATTCTTTAAATGTTCTCCTGGAACTAATCCATTTATAGTTAATTTTTCTGGGTCATACATTGAGGCCCATGGCTCGGGAACAAAATATTCAGGATGTGGATCAAAAAAACTTGCCCATAAAAAGAAGCTTTCGTCATTATTTTTATATTCTTCTAACATTTTATTTGTTCTTTCAGCTATCCAAGTATTATAATGGTATTTTTCTGGTATCTCCCATTTACCCCAATTTCTTCTACTATTTAAAATATTTCCTTCTTGTTCAACTAAAATTTCTAATCTAGGATATTCTTTTTCTGACATATTTCCTGTTGGCTCTAAATAATAATCTCTCCAATTTTTACATCCTTTTTCTTCTAACCAAAGTGCGTAATGTTGCCCTACATGAGCTTCATTTGTGTGATTTCTAGCAAGTTCTACGTGATCAAACCCATAAAATATATCTTTATAACTTCTCCAAAATTCCAAATCTTGTAGACATGGATAAGCTTCTAAGGATGGAAACTCCGGAGTTGAAGCCAATGGTTGAAAATGTGCTTTTCCTATTAAAGCACTCTTATATCCAGCCTTTCTAAATTCATTACCTATTGTATTTTCTGTTTCTGGTAATTTTACACCTAAAGTCCAAGCACCATGTTGACTTGGATATTTTCCTGTAATTATAGACCCTCTTGTAGGAGTACAAGTTGGATTAGGACAATAGGCTCTATCAAATGTTGTTCCTTCCCTAACAAGTCTATCTAAATTTGGAGTTATAATTTCTTTATTAAAAGCTCCTATTGTATTAAAATGTTGTTGGTCACTTGTTATCAATAGAATATTAGGTCTTTTTTTCATTAAACTTCCTCCTAAATAATTATTTTTTAATTCGAATTAAATATTGTAATATATTTATACCACTAACTTATTATTGTGTCAATATTTTTTTAAATATTATATTTTCTGTTTTTTTTATATTATTTTAATACATTTATTTATAAAACATATCTTGGAACAAATTTATAAAAAAATAAAAGAGCTATACTTTTATAGCTCTTTTATTTCAATTTATTTATATATTATAAAATTTTTCTTTAATCACAGGGTATACACTCGATTTTAATTCTTTATCCGTATCAATTTCGCTTACAACTATTATTTTTTTAAAATCTAATATTTGCTTTTGGTGAATATAAGAAAAAAGATAGTTAATAAAAATTTCGTTTTTAAATATTTCTCCACATAATATTATCTTCTTAGGATAAAAAAGAGTAAACATATTTAATAATATTATTCCTAAATATTTAGAAGCTTCTTCCAATAAAATTAATATCTCATTTTCTCCTAAACTTCCAGCTTTTAATATTTTCTTAAAATCAATATTTTTTTCATCTCCTTTCGCTAAATTATATAAAATTGGCATTTTTTCACTATTAAATATTTTTTTTACTTTCTTTATTAGTGCTTTTTCTGAAAAATTATTTTCGAAACAACCACGTCTTTTACAAATTGGACAAATTTCATTATCATCTATTACTATTGAATGTCCTACTTCTCCACTAAATGCAGAATCTTTTTTAAATAATTCTCCTCCAATGACTAAACTTCCTCCTACTCCTATTCCATATTTTAATAGAAAGAAATCATTTAAATCATTATTAATAAACATTTGTTGAATAGCTAAATTTTTAACATTATTACTAACTATAATAGGAACATTAAATTTTTTTTCAAAAATTTTTTTTAGAAAAACCTCTTCATTCCAAAATCCTATGAAGTCAATTGTTTTTCCTTCTACTGAATCTACTGCTCCTACAACTCCTATTCCAATTCCTAAAATTTCAGTAAAACTTATTTTAGTGTCTAATAAAAACTTTTCTAAATATTCTAGCAGTTGTTTCAAATATTTTTCTGGTTCTTGGTTTTCTAGTTCTAAAATTATTTTATTTAAAATATCCCCTTTTAAATTTGTTATAATTATTGTTGTTTTATTTTTTTTTATATCTATTCCTATTACTTTTTTATAATCATAATTTATTTTTAATAAAACTTTTTTTCTTCCTGGTTTATCACTCTCTAACATTCCAATTTCTTCTATAATTTTCTCTTTTAATAAAGGTGCACATAAATCTGTTACTGTACTTGGTGAAAGTTTTATTCCTTCTGATAAATCTTTTTTGGATATTCCTTCATTTTTTCTTAAGTAATTTAGTATTTTAGAGGTATTTTTTTCTTTAATATCTTTTATCTTCATTTTTCCCACTCTTTTCTACATCTTTTCTTTTCTATTATAACATAGGTATTAAATTTTCTCTATAAATTAAATCAAAATTTCATTATAATCAAAAAAGCTATAAACAAATTAACTGTCTACAGCTTCAAAATACTAAAAAACTATAATATTCATTTATAATTTTTTAGATAAATCTAAAAAAATTATATGTACATATTATCAAAATAATCACTAAAACAACTGAAAATATTTTATCTACTCCCTTATTTGATAATCTTTTAGAAATTGTACTTCCTATAAATCCCCCTGCAATTCCTCCAATTATCATAAAAATTAAATCCATAGAATTATAAGTTGGAACTGTTTTAGTTATAAATGTTGTAAGTAAACTTGTTGTCTGTGAAAAGAAAATTATATATATTGAATTTAGTGAACAAGTCTTAGAATTCATATTAAAAAAATAAGCAAGTATAGCTATATTGATAGGTCCACCACCTATTCCTAAAAAAGCTGATATCATTCCTAAAGAAAAACCAATTAAAGCAGCTATCCCTAAATTATTTACATTCTTCATAGTTATTTTCTCTTTATTTTTTATAAACCAAAATACATATAGAGTCATAATTATAAGAATAATTGCTTGTCCAGCTCCTATAAAATTATCATTTTTAAATATTGCTTTTGTTAGCTGAAAAATTTGTTTCCCTATTATTCCACCTACTGCTGCCCCTAATGCCAAAGTAGTACTCTTTACTTTATCTAATTTTACTCCACTATTTCTACTTTTTAAAAGTGAAACTATACTCATGGAAAAAACAGTACATCCAGACATAAAGTTTATTGTAGAGATAGGTAATCCTGAAAATGCATCATACACTGGTTTTATTATTATTCCGCCACCTATCCCACTAATTGCTCCTGTTGTTGTTGCTAATAAAGATACGATTAGATTGAATAAATTTGTCATAATTTTTCCCTTTCTATATTTTTATTTTTCATTTTTATATTATATCACATTTTTATTTTTTATAAATTATCTTTTTTCTATCTTCAATTTTCTATGTATAAAAAAAGGTAGCAAAATCCTTTTCACTTTGCTACCTTTTTTTCTTACATACTTATATAATCATTTTTATCTTTGCTTGAAGCTTTTTCACACTCTACTTTATTTACTTTATATCCTTTTTTTATCTCAAGCTCTCCAGCTAATATAGGATCATTTGTCCTAACTTGTTCTTGATATAATTTTTCTCTTAATTCTTCTAAAATAGATTGAGATTTCTCATCCTCAACTAAGTTATTTCTTTCACTAGGATCATAATAAAGATCAAATAGTCCCTCTCTATATTTTATTTGCTCTTTTAACCCATTTTTCATTAAAAAAGTTTTAGGGTCTGACTCATCTATATTTGAAAGGTTTATTTTATTCCAATTATTGTCATAATATTTAATGTATTTATAACGATTAGTTCTTATACATCTTACAGGTTCATAAGATGTATGAAAATTTATTTCAGAAAAAATAAAATCTCTTATCTCTTCTTTACTATTATCAAAAACTTTTTTAAATGACTTTCCTTCTAAATATTCCGGCTTCTCCAATGATAATAGTTCACACAATGTAGGAAATACATCTATATGTGATACCAGATTATCCATTACCTCTCCATTACTTTTAGCTCCAGGTACTCTTATTATCATAGCTACTCCTATTCCATTATCAGTCAAATTACACTTATTAAATGGAAGAGCTACTCCATGATCTGTTGTATAAATTATAATTGTATCCTCATATAGTTTATTTCTTTTCAAAGCATCTAAAATTAATTTAATATTTTCATCAGCATAATAAGCTGTTGTCATAAATTGAGCATGATCGTGTCTATTCTCTTCATTATTGGTAATAGGGAAAATAGGTTTCACATATCTTTCATCTATTTTATCCAATACCTTTATTGGATATGGACGATGAGTACTATGCATACCATAAGCTATAAAAAATGGTTTTTCTTTATCATAATTATCTAACCACTTCACAACTTCCATAGCATTATCTCTATCCCAAATATGTAAATCCTCTTTTACAAACTCTTTAGATGAAGTTGTTAAAATATTTTCATATCCTAAATCATGTAGTCCATTTTCTTCTAAATCTAGATACCATCCATATTCATGTTGAATTCCTGATAAACATGTTGTATATCCATTATTCTTCAAAAAATTAGCTAAATGATTTTCTGGTTTTGCCAATGAAAATCCTCTTTGAGCTAAACCTAGCATTCCATTTTGATGAGGATATGTCCCAGTTAGAAGCCCTGCTCTACTTGGAGAGCAAGTTGGTCCTACACAATAAGTATTTGTAAAAGTTAAGGCATCTTTTGCAAACTCTTTTAGATTATCAGTAGGAATATCATATCCATAGGGACTTAATACTCTACCACTATCATGAGTATTTATATATATTACGTTCATTTTATTTCTCCTTTTTTATAAATATTGGTGAGCTCCATGCTACTCCACCATCTCTTTGCCATACTCTTACCCTTATATTATTTATATTTTTAGTATTGATCTCTTTTTCTATTCTTCTAGTATATCCAATCTTAGGAACAGCTCTAGAAATTTTTATCTTATAAGCATTATGCCACCATGGATCTGTTCTATAGTATTCTGTAAAATTAAATGTATCTTTTAATAATTTTTTAGCTTCATCTAATAATGGAATAAGTCTTGAATTTTCAAATAACTCTTTTACTTTTAAAGTATACTCCTTTCCATCAACTATTAGTAATATTTCACTCTCTAATGGAGCTGAAATTTCAAATATAAATCCTTCTGTTGTTACAGCACTTGGTCCCATCCATTTTCCAGTAGCTGTTGTTTTATATGATGTTATATCAAACTCACAACTATTTTCTGTAACATTATATAATTTTTGTCCAAAATTACTCCAACATTTCTCTATTGATAAAATTTTACCAGAAGTTTTTAAGCTTCCATGCCAATTTTTAGAAACTATATCTGGAAATATTCTTCTGTCTGGACCCCAACCTAAATCTAATTTAAACTTAAAAGTTACATTTTCTGGTAATTCTTTTCTTTCCCATGTTGAAGTATGAGGAATATAATCAGTAGTAATATTATCCTCAATTATCTCTATTCTATCTATTGAATTAGAAGCTTCTACATCCAATACTAATTTAGAATTTTCTTTTCCTTCAATTTCTTCTCCCATTACAGCACCATCAATAGAAAAATCTAACTTTATTCTATCTTTACTTACTCCATAAACTCTTCTCTTTTCAAAAGCTTCCCATATACTTTCTTTACTTTTTTCTTCTGCTAGCACTGCTATATATCCAAATCCATATACTCCTGGTACTGAGTGGTTATCTCCAGAAGCTATTACTCCAAACTTATGTCCTTTTTCCCATCCTTTTTCTACTGCAGTAGCTCCTGTTCTTGGTCCCATATGAACATGTCTATCCATTCCTATTTGACTCTCATCATTTTCACTAGAACCATGTGATGAATATATTTCTACAAATGGAGAAAATTTATCATTGTGAGTTTCCCAATTTTTTCCTCTATGTTCCAATTGATAAGCTAAATGATGAGGTATTCCAATACATTTTTCATCGCTATATTTTTTTACTAACTCTTCATATCTCATAGGAAATACTGGTAAGTTATTATTATTTAAGAAAAATATATTGTGATCTCCATCTTTTCCAGCTCCTTGCCACTCATATCCCATAAACATAGGAAATCCTTCTGCATTTACCTTTTTAGTAAATTCTCTTATATACTCCCAATCTTTTTCTACTTTTTCATCTGTATATCTATCTTCTACCCCTAATCCACTTTCATCTTTTCTCATATAATATGGATAATATGCAAATGGCCAAAAATCAAATAATTCTTTTACTTGTTCAAACCATTTTGGTAGCTCCTCTATTTTTTCATGATGTAGATTACTATGCATATCACTCCATAATATCTTGTATTTACCCATTTCCCTTCTCTCCTTCTTTAATATTTTAAAGGTATTTTCCTTTGTAACTTATTCATAAGACTTGTAAATTTTAAAGTTGTTATATGCGGTCTTGTTATGGCATTTCCTACCACAACTGCATGTGCTCCTAAATACAAACTTTTTATTGCATCATCTGGAGTCCAAATTTTTCCTTCCATTATAACTACTCCCAAATCTTTACAATACTCTACTATTCTCACTAACTCTTCAAATACTGGAGAGTCTGTTGATTTAGGATTTTCATTAAATCTATATAGAGTAGGAGCTACCATATCAGCTCCTAACTCTAATGCATATTTTGCTTCTTCAGCATTTCTAATATCTGCTAAAATAAGAATATCAGGATATTTCTCTCTTATTTTAGGAATTATATTGTAGGCTTTTTCTCCATTGCTATTTAATCTATCAGTGGCATCTACTGCCACTATATCTGCTCCAGCTTCTATTACAGCATCTACCTCTTTCATAGTTGGAGTTATAAATACATCTTCTGTTTCCATATTTATTTTCCATAATCCTATAATTGGTTTATCTGTGATACCCCTTACCTTTACTATGTTTTCAGGAGTATCTATTCTATAACCACAAGCATCTCCCCATTCTCCACACTCTACCAATTTTTCTATGATTCCTGGTAAATATAATGGATCATTTTTTTTTACTTGGCAAGAAAGTATCAATCCATTCTTTATTTGGTCTATTATCTTTTTATTTTTAGTATTCATAATCCCCACCTACATTATACTAAAATTTTATATAATTATAAAGTTGAAATATACTCATCAATTTCAGTTCTTATTAGATTCACAGTTGGTCCATATATAACTTGAAGATTTTTTCCTCTAGTAACTACATTATGAGCTCCTGTTTGTTTTAATAACTCTATATTAACTTTATCTAATTTTTTTACTGTTACTCTTAATCTAGTAGCACAGTTATCTAAATCATCTATATTATCTAATCCACCTAATGCTTCTACTGTTGTTTTTGCTTGTCCAGCTTGATATTTATTACTTAATTTTTTCTCTGCTTCTTCATCACTTTCTCTACCAGGTGTTTTAGCATTTAATTTTTCTATTAATAATTTAAATAAGAAATAGTTAGCTATAAAAATTGGTATTCCCCAAATAACTATCCAAATCCAATTTGTTTTTGCATTTCCTTGGAATACTCCAAATAATAGAAATTCTACAAGTCCTGCTGAGAATGTTGAACCTATTGTAACTTTTGCCATAGCTGCTATTACAAATGAGATCGCAAATGAAATTGCTTCAGCTACGAATAATAATGGAGAAGCAAATAATAAAGCAAATGATATTGGTTCAGTAACTCCTGTTATAAAAGCTGTTAAAGCTATTGAAAATAAAAATCCAAATGTTGCTTTTCTTTTTGAACCTGCTGGTATAGCTCTATACATAGCTAAACATACAGCTGGCATAGTAAATAACATATGGAAATATCTTCCACTATTATAAAGAGCTATATTTGAAAAATAATGAGTTGTATTTGGATCAGCAAGTTGAGCTAAGAAAATTGTTTGCCATCCTTCTATCACTTTTCCACCTATTTCTAATGTTCCTCCAGCTGCTGTTGTCCAGAAAGGAAGATAGAATACATGGTGTAATCCTATTACATAGAAACTTCTTAAAATAAGTCCATATATAAAAGCTCCAACTAATCCTAAACCTTCAGTAATAGTTCCAAAGTAAGATATCATATTTGCTACTGCTGGCCATATAAATACCATTATTAAAGAAATTACCATAAATACTACTGTATTTACTATTGGAACAAATCTAGCTCCTCCAAAGAAAGCTAATACATCAGGTAATTTTGTTTTATAATACTTATTATGAACAACTCCTGTTACTATACCTGCTAATACTCCTCCAAATACATTCATATTTAAAGTTTTTATTCCAAATTGCATAGCTTGTCCATATAAACGAATATCTGCTCCAGCTGGTGCCTCTTTTCCAAGTATACTCATAAAAGCTCCTGTTCCAGTTAAAAGAACAAAGTATCCAACTACTGCAGATAATCCTGCTGAACCTTTTTCTGCTTTAGCAAGTCCTGCTGCTATTCCTACTGCAAATATTAATGGTAAAGCTCCAAATACCCCATTTCCTACTGCATTCATTAATTTAAATAATCCTTGTAAAAAAGAGTTATCTAAAACCGAATAAGCTTTTATTACTGCTCCAGATGATAGTGCTGCCGCTATCCCTAAAAATAACCCTGCTACAGGTAAAATAGAAATAGGCATCATTATCGCTTTACCTAATTTTTGCCCAATTCCAACAAAACTGTCTTTTAAACTTACTTTTTCTTCCATTTTCAATCCTCCAAATTAATTTTATATCCCTATATGCAGAGTATAATATATTAATTTTCACTTGTCAATACAAATTTTATGTTGTATTATATATAGTGTAGAACTTGTATTATTTATTAATAAGTTGTTATTTTATTAAGGAGATTTTTATTATGGAAGAAAAAAAAGTATCTAAATATCAAGTAATTGAAAATTATATCATTGAAAATATTCATTCTAATATTTTTAAAGCTGATGATATTTTACCAACAGAAAATGAACTAGCAGAAAAATTTTCTTGCTCAAGAGTTACTGTAAGACAAGCTTTGAGTAATCTTACTTATAAGGGAATTATCTATCGTATTCAAGGAAAAGGTTCTTTTGTATCTAAAGAACATACTTTAAAGCGTTCTCCACTACTTAAAAGTTTTACTGAAGATATGATTGAAATGGGGAAAAAACCTTGGTCAATTGTTGAAAAATTTCAAATTATAAAAGCTGGGGAGCATATTGGAAGAATAATGGGATTAAAACCTACTGACAATATTTATTATATTGAAAGACTCAGATTTGCTGATAATGATCCACTTCTTTTTGAAAAAACATATATGGAAGTTAGTAAACACCCTGAGATGTCTGTAAAAATATTGGAAGGGTCAAAATATGAGTACGCTAAAAAACATGGAATGGAAATATCTATATCTTATCAAAATATAGCCCCTGTATTTGCTCCAGAAAAAATAGCTGAAAAACTGAAAATTTCTTCTAAAACACCAATTTTAAAATTATCAAATATTACCTATCTAAAAAATGGAGAATTATTCGATTACAATGAATTATATATGAATACTGAATTATATCAATTAGACATTGTTAAAAAAGTTGAAAAATAATAAAAAGTTAGTATTAATAAAAGATGGGCTGTACAAAATAAAATTGTAACAGCCCTTTCTTAAATACTTTTTTATATTAAAACCTGCATATCTATATGTGGAATACCATCTTCATCATATACTTCTGATATAGAAACAAAACCAAGAGATGAATAAAACTCTTTTAAATAATTTTGTGCTCCAATGGTTATCTCTTTTGCTTTAAATCTTTCTTTTGCAACCTCTATAGCTTGAAGTAGCATTTTTCTGGCTAATCCTTTTTTTCTATATTTTTCATTGGTTAAAACTCTACCAATAGATACTTCTGGATAAGATAATCCTCTAGGAAGTATTCTACAATAACACATAATTTCATCAGCTATTTCATCTAAAAAATAAAGATGAAGAGACTTAAAATCCTTTCCATCTAAATCTAAGTATGGACAATTTTGTTCAACTATGAATATCTGATTTCTAAGTTCTCCTATTTTATAAACTTCTTTTCCACTAAGTTCTTCAAATGATTTTAATACTATTTTCATAATTTTCACCTAATTATATCTCTTATTCTATTCCTCTACATATACAGTGGCAAAGTTATGAAGAGTCACAGGATGAACTCCTAAACCTTTAATATACTTTTGAGCACCAACTGATAAATTTCTATTATAAAGCATAACATCTGGAGCATCATCAACTATTAAAATTTGAGCTTCCTCATATAACTCTTTTCTAGTTTCTGGATTAATCTCAATCTTAGCTTTATCTAATAGTTCATCAACTTTTTTATTCTCATAAAAATCTCTGTTTCCAGCTCCACCTTTAGCAGAAGAATGGTACATAGCATAAAGTCCATAGTCAGCATCTCCTGTTACAACTCCCCATGAACCTAAGAATAAATCATGTCTTCCTTTTTCAGTGATATCCCAATAAGCACTTGTTTCAACTATTTCAACTTTTAAATCTATTCCTATCTCTCTTAAATATGCTTGAACTATCTCAGCTGTTTGAGTATTTGCCTCTCCGCTGAAAACTAAAATACTAGTAGTAAATCCTTTTTCATACCCAGCTTCCTTCATAAGCTCCTTTGCTTTCTCTACATTATACTCATAATTTTTAGTTTTATCAGTAAATCCAAAAACTCCTGGAGCTATTGGAGAAGTTGCTACCTTACCATTTCCATTTAATATTACATCAACAATAGCTTGCTTATCAATAGCATAGTTTATTGCTTTTCTTACTCTTACATCATTTAATGGAGATTTTTGCACATTCATTCCAATATATGAGTAAGATATAGATGGCTTAGTTAAAAGTTGTAACTTAGGATTATTTTTTATATTTTCCTCATCTACTGAACTGATAGCTATTGCTATATCTATCTCTCCAGTTTCTAATCCTATAGCTCTATTTGAAGCTTCTATTACATTTTTAAATACTATATATTTTAATCCTTTTTCATTCTTATCATAGAAATCTTCATTTTTTTCTAAAACTATTCTATCTCCGTATACCCACTCTTTAAATTTATAGCTTCCTGTTCCTATAGGAGTCTCTTTTAAAGCCTCTGGATTTTCAGTCAATAATTTTTTACTTACTATTCCTAATGCTGGGTGTGATAGATGAGCTAATAGTGGTCCAAATGGTGTTTTTGTTACAAGATTAACTGTATAATCATCTACTATTTCTATTTTTTCTATTGGTGGTAAAACAAAGGCTATTCTAGGAGAGTTCATCATTCTTTCAAATGAAAACTTTACATCTTCAGCTGTAAAATCATACCCGTTGTGGAATTTTACTCCCTTTCTTAGATGAAATTGCATAGTTTTATCATCTATTTGTTCCCAAGAGTCTGCAAGTCCTGGATGAATTTGCATATTTTCATCTGATTCTACAAGTCTTGAGTAGATAAGTCTATTTGCTCTTAGAGAGAATCCATCATTTCCTTGATGAATATCCAATGATTTAGCCTCTCCATCTTGAGCTATTACAAGTTCCTCTTTTACTTTTTTAGTTTCTGCTTTTTCTCCACAAGCTGTGAATAAAAATATCATACTTGTTAATACTACTAATAATTTTTTTAACATTTTTCCTCCAAAATTTTTTATAATAATAAAATAAAAAGAGTGAAAAAGTCTATTTCAAACTTTGAACCTTTTCACTCTCACATTAAAAACTAGTATTGTTTCATTAACTCTCTTACTTTAGAAATAACTTCATCTTTAGAGATTTCAAAAGTTTCTCCTGTCTTTCTTATCTTTAACTCAACAATTCCCTCAGCAGCTTTTTTACCACAAATTACTTTAAATGGGAATCCTATTAAGTCAGCATCTTTAAATTTAAATCCAGGTCTTTCATCTCTATCATCAAGCATAGTATCTATTCCCTCATCTAATAATGAGTTGTATAACTCTTCAGCAAGAGCAACTTGTCCAGCATCTTTCATATTAGCTGGAATTACATCTACTACATATGGAGCTATTGCTGATGGCCAAACAATTCCAAACTCATCATTGTTTTGCTCAATAGCAGAAGCAAGAGTTCTTGAAACTCCTATTCCATAACATCCCATTATTATTGGATGTGTTACACCTTTCTCATCTATAAATGTAGCTTCTAATTTTTCAGAGTATTTAGTTCCTAGTTTGAATATATGTCCAACCTCTATTCCTCTAGCAGAAGCAAGAGTTCCTCCACATTTTTCACAAATGTGTCCAGGTTTTACAGTTTTTACATCTTTTATTATATCAGCTTTGTAATCTCTTCCATAGTTTACATTAATATAGTGAGTATCTATTTTATTTCCTCCAGCTGTGTGATTAGTAATCTCTAATACAGTATCATCAGCTACTACTTTGATATCTCCTAAATCAATTCCAAATGGTCCAATAAATCCTTTTACTAGTCCTAACTTTTCTAATTGCTCATCAGTTAATAACTCAACCTCTATTGCATCTACAGCATTTTTAAGCTTAGTTTCATTAACTTCATAATCTCCTCTGATTAAAACCATATATACTTGGTCAGTTCCCATATCTCTATACATCATAGCTTTTACTGTTCTCTCCACAGGAACTTTTAAGTATTCTACTACATCTTCTATTTTAGATACATTTGGAGTATCTACTAATTCTACAGCTTTTAATTCCTCTTTTTCAGCATGGAAAACTTTACTTACAGCTGTTTCTACGTTTGCTGCGTAATCACAGCTCTCACAGTAGATGATTTCATCTTCTCCAGAATCTGCTAATACGTGGAACTCTTTTGATCCACTTCCTCCTATTGCTCCAGAGTCAGCCTCAACAGGTCTAAATTTTAAACCACAGCTTGAGAAAATTCTCTTATAAGTAGCTTCCATATTATCAAACTCTTCATCTAAAGACTCTCTTGTAGCATGGAAAGAGTAAGCATCTTTCATTATAAACTCTCTTCCTCTCATAAGTCCAAATCTTGGTCTTATCTCATCTCTAAATTTAGTTTGAATTTGGTAAAGGTTTAAAGGTAATTGCTTGTATGAAGCAACATCATTTCTGATAACATCAGTTACTACTTCTTCGTGAGTTGGTCCTAATACGAAATCTCTCTTAGCTCTATCTTGTAATTTCATCATAAGAGGCCCCATTACTTCCCATCTTCCACTCTCTTTCCAAAGTTCAACTGGTTGTAATACTGGCATGAATATCTCTTGAGCTCCTGCCCTATCCATCTCTCTTCTTACAATATTTTCTACTTTTTTAAGAGCTTTTAATCCTAACGGTAGATAAGTATACACTCCGCTAGTTAATTTCTTAATCATTCCAGCTCTCAAAAGAAGTTTATGACTTGCTATCTCTGCTTCTTTTGGAGTTTCTTTAAGTGTCTTAATATAACTCTTACTGAATCTCATTTTTTCCTCCATATAAATTTTATTTTACTCTATATTTTATCATATTATCTCTTATTTTGTCTAAAGTTTTTTAATCTTTCTTAACTATTATTTTACCTCTTTAAACTTTTCAGAAATATCTACAAGAAGATATTCATTTTCTATCTCACCATGATTCTCTTTTAAATATTCATAACATATATCTTTAACAAGTTTTATAGTTTTTACATCATGTACTATATCTACAAATTTTAAATCACTTAATCCACTCTGCCTTGTACCAAAAATCTCTCCAGACTTTCTAAGTCTCAAATCCTCTTCGGCTATTTTAAATCCATCTTGTGTCTCTTCCATAACTTGAAGTCTAGCCTTTGAAGTAGCATTATCTGTCTTAGAAACTAAAAAACAGTAAGATTGATACTGCCCTCTTCCAACTCTCCCACGTAATTGATGTAGAGCAGAGAGTCCAAATCTCTCAGCATTATTGATTACAATTATAGATGAGTTAGGTACGTCCACCCCTACCTCTATAACCGTTGTAGATACTAAGATATCCAATTCTTTATTTTTAAATCTACTCATTATCTCATCTTTTTCAGAGTTTTTCATTTTTCCATGTAAAACTCCTATCTTATAATTTGGTAAAAATTTTTCTACCTCTTCCATAAGCTCTGCTGTTGATTTTGCTGAAAGTTTTTCACTCTCCTCTATAAGTGGAGCTATAAAGTAAGCTTGCCTTCCTTGGGAAAGCTTTTTATCTATAAAATCATACATAGTTTCTATCTCTTCATCTGTGGCTATCCACTTAGTACGAATTGGTTTTCTCCCTGGTGGTAACTCATCTATTACAGATACATCTAAATCTCCATAGATACTCAGTGCTAATGAACGTGGAATAGGTGTAGCACTCATTACCACAAGATTAGCAAGCACTCCTTTATCTCTTAGAGCCTTTCTTTGCAATACTCCAAATCTATGTTGCTCATCTATTATTATCATACCTAATCTATGAAAAACTACACTCTCTTCTATAAGTGCATGTGTTCCTATTACTATCCCTACATCTCCATTTGCTATATCTTCTAAAAGTCTTTGTTTCTTCTTTCCAGTAAAACTTCCTGTAAGTAGTTCTACTCTCACTCCAAGTTTTTCAAATTTATCCTTTACTGAAAGATAATGCTGTACAGCTAATATCTCTGTTGGAGCCATAAGTACCCCTTGATAAGAGTTTTCTAACATATATAGAAGTAACACCATAGATACAGCAGTCTTTCCACTTCCTACATCTCCCTGTACTAACCTATTGACCACTCTTCCATTTGCTAAGTCTTTATATATCTCTGTGATTACTCTCTTTTGTGCATTAGTAAGTTCAAAAGGTAGAGATGATAGATAAGCTTTCACTAAAGTTTTTTTATCCTCAAGATGATACCTCTCTATATTTTGATTATCCACTTCAAATCTTTTCTGGAGTATTCCCATCTCTAAAACTAAAAGTTCTTCTACAGCAAAACGTCTTTTAGCTTCCTCTAAATTTTTACTGTTCTTAGGAAAATGTATCTCTTTTAACGCCTCTTTTCTTCCCATAAGTTTGTATTTTTTTATAATCTCTTCTGGAATGTTTTCTTCTATTACAGCAAGAGTCGTATTTAACATCTTCTCCATAAGTTTTCTTAAAGAGTTCTGTGGTAACTCCTTACTTGAACTATATATTGGTAGTATCTCTCCCTCATCTAATCTCTTTTGATTACTACTCAACTTAAACTCTGGATTTACTATCTGAAATATATATCCTCTCTTGACTTGACCAATAAATATATATTCCTCTCCTATCTTAAGAGTTTTTCTAAGATATGGCATCTGAAACCATACCAACTCTATTATCCCACTTCCATCTGTGGCAGTAGCTTTTACCATCTTAAGTCCTGAACGAGTAGGTGGAGCTGTTACAGTCATAAGTGTAGCTTTTAAAACTACATACTCCTCCCCTCTCAACTCTCCTATTTTTTTTATATTAGTTCTATCATCATAGGCTCTTGGAAAGTAGTAGAGCATATCAGCTATTGATTTTATTCCCAGCTTCTCTAACTTTTTTAAATTTTTAGCATCTATACCGATGTCTATGTTTTCCAATGGCCAATATATTGTGTTATATCTTCCCACTTTCTCACTCCTTTCCTTTTCAATATCTTTTATTATATCATAGATATTATTAACTTTCTAAAGAAATATCTTTAAAAAAATGATATAATTAAGATAAAAAATTATCGGAGGTAAAGATGAGTAATCCAAAGACAGCTCTTGAACTTATGAAAGCTAGATATGAAGCTTATACTAAGGGAGATATTGAATTTATAAAAAATACACACGACCCTAAAATAGCTAAAGGAATAGATTGGAAAGAAGCAGAAGAATGGTCTAAAAATTCTAAATGGTTAGGTCTTGAAATTGTAGAAACCATAGCTGGAACTCAATTTGACAAAGAGGGGATAGTAGAGTTTAAAGCTAAGTATATAGATTTAATTAGTGGAGAAGAAGTAGTACATCATGAGAGAAGCTATTTTGTAAAAAAAGGTAGACATTGGTACTATAAAGGTTGGTTACCTATAAATAATTCATAAAAAACTAAATATATTTCTTACATTTATTATAAAAAAGTAAATAGATAATTTTAATATTTTCTTTATTTTTATCAATTTTATTAACAATAATTAGTAAATAAATAAAATAACGTATGTATTTTTTATTTTTTTATCTCCTAGAAGACCCTTTAATTCAAGGTTAGGGCTTCAGCTAAAAACACTATTTTAGAAGCTTAAAACACTATATTTTTTAACCATATAATTAGTCCAAAATAAAAAAATAGGGGGCTTAAAACCGATTTTACAAAGTCGTTTCTCAAGCTCCCTATTTTTCATATTTTATATTAACTGATTTTTTTAATCAATTAATAATTTCCTTGCATAAGCATAGTATCAGCAACTTTTTTAAATCCAGCTATATTAGCTCCAGCTGCTAATGTAACACCATACTCTTCACTCATCTCTTTAGCTTTTTGATAAATGCCTTTCATTATCTCTTGTAATTTTTTATCTACTTCCTCTTCACTCCATTGATATCTCATACTATTTTGTGACATCTCAAGAGCTGATACAGCAACTCCACCAGCATTAGCTGCCTTAGCTGCTCCAAATTTTACTCCACTTTTTTCAAATAGATCTATTGCCTCATTAGAGCATGGCATATTAGCTCCTTCACAAACCACTTTTACTCCATTAGCTACTAATAATTTTGCATCCTCTAATACAATCTCATTTTGAATTGCACAAGGGGCAGCTATATCCACTTTTACTCCCCAAGGTTTTTGTCCAGGGAAATATTCCAATCCAAATTTCTCAGCAAAATCTTTTAAAGTTACATCTTTATTAGCTCTTAAAACTAGCATATAATCTATTTGCTCTTTAGTAAGTCCATCTTTAGCATATACATATCCTTTTGACCCAGAGATAGTAACTACTTTTGCTCCTAATTCTGTCATCTTCTCAGCAGTTCCCCAAGCTACGTTTCCATATCCAGATACTGCTACAGTTTTTCCTTCAAAAGTTTCTCCCATATCTTTTAATATCTCTTGTGTAAAGTAAGTAAGTCCATATCCAGTTGCTTCAGGTCTAATTTTGCTTCCACCATAGTTTAAATGTTTCCCTGTAAGTACTCCATTTTCATATGCTCCCTTTATTCTTCTATAGTGTCCAAATAGATATCCTATCTCTTTTCCAGAAACTCCAATATCTCCAGCTGGGACATCTTTATCTGGACCTATATGACGATATAGCTCAGTCATAAAACTTTCACAGAATCTTTTTATCTCTCTCTCAGATTTATCAGTAGAGTTAAAGTCACTTCCTCCTTTTCCTCCACCTATTGGTAACCCTGTAAGTGAATTTTTAAAAGTTTGTTCAAATCCTAAAAATTTCATAGCCCCTAAAGTAACTGTTGGATGGAATCTAAGTCCTCCTTTGTATGGTCCAATTACTCCATTGAATTCTACTCTATATCCTCTGTTTACTTGAATATTTCCATTGTCATCTTCCCAAGGAACTTTAAACATTATTATTCTTTCTGGTTCAACTATTCTCTCTAATATATTTGCTTCTATGTATTGTGGATTTTTTTCTATAAATGGAGTAAGACTTGTCAATACTTCTTCTACAGCTTGTATAAATTCATCTTCTCCTTTATTTTGTCTTTTTACTTTTTCAATTACATTTTCAACATATTGCTTTGCTGATATACTCATTTTTCTCCTCCTTAACCAGTAGTTATTATTTATAATAAAAAATGATGATACAAATTAATAGCCTTAAAATCTATTTTTAGATTATATCATCATTCTCTTTAAATTAAAAGTATTTTTTATTTATATTAAAAATAAAATTTTTTTGTTATTTGATTATTCCCATATAATAAGCTATATTTGCATTTTTATCTATTTTTCCCTTTATCTTAGAAGTAGTACAACTCATGATAGCAGTAACTCCTGGTCCATGTCCAGCTTTTATACAATCACTATGAACTATTACTCCAATTGTTACTGAACCTTTTAGATAATCTCTTCCATAGCAGTTATTACAATCTTGAAGTAAAACTATATCTCCAAATCTAAGATTGTTTATCCCATACTTCTCATTTGCTTCCTTATCTCCAGTCATTATATCGTAATCTCCAGAAAAAGCTGTAGAACTTCCTACACCAGAACCCATAAGAAATGGTGGTATCTCTGTTACTACTGGAACTTCCAAACAACCATCCTCTGTAATTTTTATATCCATTTTTTCTAAAAGTTCTGGATCTATATTCATACAAGTTACATCTTCAAATCCCTCTATCTCTAATCCTTGTCCAAGAGCTTTCACCATAATTTTATCATCTAAAGTAAGCTTATCTAAAGTTTCTTCATCAAAATATACAAGAGTATGTTCTATTCCACCATGTCCTCCTGTTACAAATCCCTCTGCTCCCTTAGCATCTCCAGAAACAACTCTAGCTCTATTTCCTATACAACCTAATACCATAAGTGCAGTATTTTCAGCTGTATTTTCATTTCTCACACTAACTCCTGGCTCCACATGGTCTCCTACCCATTTCATACATGAATCTCCCACTTTTACATTGTAAGAAATTCCACCAGTAGCTGGTAATATCATAGGTTTCCCATCTCTACTTATTCTATATGGTGATGATATTATTGGGCTATGTACTTTTCCTCCAACAGATTGCATAACTAAATTTTCTTTATTTGTCTTTATCATGAAATACCTCCCTCAAAATGTTTTATTTCCTATATCTTAATATATTTTTTCATTCAAGTAAATAGTAAAATCTATATAATATTTTTTAATGTTTGATATTTATCACGTTTTATGATAAAATTTTCATATAATAATTATTTTAGGAGGATCTTATGAAATGTATTATTACTGTTCTAGGAACAGATAAAGTTGGAATTATTGCTAAAGTTTGTACTTATCTATCAGAGGTAAATATCAATATTCTTGATATATCTCAAACTATTGTAAGTGGGTATTTTAATATGATGATGATTGTAAGTGGGTATTTTAATATGATGATGATCGTAGATGCTGATAAAGCTTCTAAATCTCTTGAAGCTTTTACAGATGATTTAATAGAAATTGGAAATAATCTTGGAGTAAAAATTACAGTTCAACATGAAGATATATTCAACTGTATGCACCGTATATAAAATTAAGGAGGAATTTTGATGATTTCCAGAGTAGAAATTCAAGAAACTAATAAGATGATTGCTGAGTCTAATCTAGATGTACGTACTATAACTATGGGTATTAGTCTTTTAGATTGTGCTGACCCAGATGTAGATAAATTCAATGAAAAAATATATAAAAAAATCACAACTTATGCTAAAGATTTAGTAAAAGTTGGAGATGATATAGCTAGACAATATGGGATACCTGTTGTAAATAAAAGAATATCTGTTACTCCTATTGCTATTGCTGCTGCTGGTTGTAAAACTGATTCTTATGTAAGTATAGCAAAGACTTTAGATAGAGCGGCTAAAGATTGTGGTGTAAACTTTATCGGTGGTTTTTCTGCCCTTGTTCATAAGGGATGTACCCCTGCTGATAAGATACTTATTGACTCTATCCCAGAAGCTATGAAAGTTACTGAAAGAGTTTGTTCATCAGTCAATGTTGGAACTTCAAGAAATGGAATTAATATGGATGCTGTAAAAAGAATGGGAGAAATTATTGTAGAAACTGCTGAACTTACAAAAGATATTGATTGTTTAGGTTGTGCAAAACTTGTAGTATTCTGTAATGCTGTTGAAGATAATCCATTTATGGCTGGAGCTTTCCATGGAGTTGGAGAAGCTGATTGCGTAATAAATGTTGGAGTAAGTGGACCTGGAGTTGTAAAAAGAGCTCTTGTTGAAGCTAAAGGTGCTGACTTTGAAACTCTTTGTGAAGTAGTTAAAAAGACTACTTTTAAAATAACTAGAGCTGGACAAATAGTTGCTCAAGAAGCTGCTAAAAGGTTAAATGTTCCTTTTGGAATTATAGATCTATCTCTTGCTCCTACTCCTGCTGTGGGAGATAGTATAGCCGAGATTTTCCAAGAGATGGGACTAGAACATGCTGGTGCTCCTGGAACTACTGCTGCTCTTGCTATATTAAATGACAACGTTAAAAAAGGTGGAGTAATGGCTTCATCATATGTTGGAGGATTGAGTGGTGCTTTCATTCCTGTAAGTGAAGACCACGCTATGATAGAAGCTGCTAAAATTGGTGCACTTACTTTAGAAAAATTGGAGGCTATGACTTGTGTATGTTCAGTTGGACTTGATATGATAGCCATTCCTGGAGATACATCTGCTTATACTATCTCTGGTATAATAGCTGATGAATCTGCTATTGGAATGGTAAATAATAAGACTACTGCTGTGAGAATTATTCCTGTAATTGGAAAAGGTGTAGGAGAGATGGTAGAGTTTGGTGGACTACTTGGATATGCTCCTATTATGGCTGTAAATAAATTTAAGTGTGATGACTTTATTAAAAGGGGAGGAAGAATTCCTGCTCCTATCCACAGCTTTAAAAACTAATTGAAAAAATTAGATATCTGAACTTATATTATGATTATAAATAAGATGTGAACCTCTCCCACTTAAAATTACTTTGTAATTTTTGAAGTGGGAGCTTCTTCT
>OGXU01000208.1_pt1 | contig 35899 bp, 54 predicted proteins | sample 1576381 | NCBI WGS metagenome assembly OGXU01 (sample SAMEA3541544, study PRJEB24748) | human gut metagenome | biome: human gut; feature: human-associated habitat; material: faeces | place: China | collected 2012 | reverse complement strand
AACATCAGTCGACTATGCAGATGTCGTAAAAGAGCAGTTGCCGTCTATTCCAGTACTGATGAGTCTTTGAAAATTAAGACGAAACCGGAACAAAAGTTCCGGTCGGTGGTACAAACCACAAATTAAAATAATAGGAGGGCATAGGAGTGTCAAAAGAAATTTTAGCTAAAATGACTTGCAAGGAGCTGAGAGAGGTTGCTAAAAAGTATAATATCTCTGGAAGATGGGATATGACAAAAGATCAGTTGATTGAAGCAATAGCTGAAACAACAAAAGTTGTTGAGGAAACAGAGCAAGTTCAGGAGAACAAAGAAGCAACTCCTCAGAAAACAGATGTATGTGAGTGTGATTCTGTAGAAGCAGAAAATAAGTATAGTAGTAAGATTGACTACATTGAAAAAGTAGAAATGGGAGTAATTGTTGCTTTTAGGCTTCCAACCGGCAAGGTTAAGGCAGCAAAGCTCATGAAGAGAAGCACTAAGAAAAAGTTGCTTAAACTCGAAACTGAATATGGTGCTGAGTTCATTGTTCCGTTTGAAGATGTTATCTGGGTGAAAACCGGAAGACGCTGGCCAAGAGGAATTTATAATCTTCTGAAAGGAATTAGGGAAAGTGAAGAGAGAAAGAAAAACTAGTTCTTCTCTGTATGAGAAATGCAGGTTTATGGCATTAGAGTTCTTTAGAAAAAACAGAGAGCTTAAAGAAATGCAAGGCCAAATGAATGAGTTAAAGAAAAACTTTTATGGTTCAATAAATAAGTTCTTTGATGAAAATAATATTGATTCGGAGATTAGTTTTTCTTACAATGAAATTGCTAATAAGCAGGTTCTTAGAATTAAAAAGGTTCAGAAAGTTTCTGTTAATTTTGATACTGAATCTGTTGAAAAAGCATTAGAAAAAGAGTACAGGAAACAGGTTATAATAAAGAAATATGAAGTGAACGATATGCCGGGATTGATAACATATCTCAAAGAATATGGAGTGAATCCAAAGGTGTTCAAAAACTTCATTGATGTAAAAAAATCTGTTGATGTTCCGGTTTTGGAAAATCTTGTGGCAACTGGAAAAGTAAGTGAAGAAAGTTTAGATGGGTGTTATACAACAGAAAAACAGAATCCTTATTATACAGTGACCGCAAAGAAAGAGCAGGAAAAGGACGATTGAAAGTAAAGGACTTAATTTAGCAAAGGTACTTTGGTATTACAACTTATTATACGAAACAGGTGTTGAAAAGCAAAAAATTGTTTGTCCTTTTCATGAAGATGTAAATCCAAGTATGATAATAAATCTTGAAGAAGGTTCATGGTTTTGTTTTGGATGTGGTTTGTCAGGTGATGCTTATAAATTTGTAAAACTTATGGAAAGCAAACACAACGGTTTGGATGATTTGCAATCATATAAAGTTTACTTGGATATTCTTAAGTCTGATAAATGTAGCAGTATAAAGATAAGTATTCATCAGAAGTCACGAAAGCCAGTCAGGAGGGAGTTGTATAATCAAGCTTATGATTTTTATTATGGTTTGAAAAAGACTGACTGGGGGAATCCAGAAGAGCCAGAAGAGATTGAAGCTTATAAGTATATGAGCAACAGAGGTTTTGATGCGGAAGCGTTGAATAAATGCAGAGCTAAGATAACGTACAACAAAAACTACAGCATAGTGTTTCCTATGATTGACAATGGAAAGTTCAAAGGTTGGGTATGTAGAACAACCGATAAAGACATTGAAAAGAAAAGGAAATACCTGTACAATAAAGGGTTTAGAAGAGCTGAAACGTTAGTTGGAAGTTATGGTTTAAAGCCTTATGTTTTCATCGTAGAAGGATATATGGACAGACTAAAGTTCTTACAATTTGGTGAGAGCAATGTAGCAGCAATACTTGGATGGAAGATGTCAAGTGAGCAAATTAAGAAGCTGAAAGATAAAGGTGTCAACACAATAATAAGTGCATTAGACAATGACCCATGTGGGAAAAGAGGAACAGCATTCTTAAAGGAGCATTTCAATGTAGTTAGGTTTAGGTATCTTAAAGGTATAAAGGACCCAGGAGAAATGACACAACAGCTCTTTGATAAAATGTATAAGAAGACAATGATTGATTTCAGGAGGAATAAAAATGGGTTTATTAGATGACATCAAAAACGACGTTAAAAAGTCAGGACAGAACAAAGGGAAATTCATTTACTTCAGAGAAGGTACAAAGCAGAGAGTAAGATTTCTTAATGATATGGACGACGGAATGAAAGTGACTTTTCACGACAGCTTTGAAGCTGGCATCAACGTGCCGTGTCAGGAAGAAACGTTTGGAAGAAATTGTCCTTACTGTGAAGAGGAAGGAATCAGAACGAGATCTCAATATATTTGGTCTGTCTGGAATTATGAAACAAAAGAAGTGCAGCTGTTCATGTTCCCGGTTAACAACTGCTCACCGATTCCCGCTCTTATGGCTATGTATGAGAACTATGGAACACTTACTGATAGAGACTATGTTATCAGTGTTTCAGGTAAGCAGCAGAATAAAACTTTCTCAGTAGTACCTATGGACAAAGTTAAATTCAGAAATGAGAAGGCAAAGCCTTTTGCAGAAAAGGCAATACTCAAAATGCTGGATAAAGCTTTTCCGTGTGAAGGTGCTGAAGATGAAGAAGACTATGAGGAAAAGCCAAAAAGAAAGCCTGCATCAAAATCGGCAACAAAGCCGAAGAAGCAGGAAGAGCCTGAAGATGAAGAAGATTGGGATGAAGATGGAAACGATTATGATTCCATGACACCTCAGGAATTGTTTAAGGAATGTAAAAAACGCAAGATTGAAGCTGTGCCAAGGAAGCCTAAGAAGTACTACATCAATCTTCTTGAAGAATATGATAAAGCCCAGGAAGATTGGGATGAAGATGATGAGTATGACGATGAAGAAGATTGGGAGGAAGATGATGAATAAGTCTTTTTCCGATTTGTATGAAGCACAAAAAATAAATCAGCAGAAAATGCTGGATAAAGGCTTGTATGATGTGAAGTTAGTATCTGGGTTGCCAATTGATAACGTTCAGTTAGCTTCATACCATGCTCTTCAGCTTATGTCTGAAGTAGGTGAAGTTCTTGATGCAGATAAAAGGTGGAAGAACTTCAGAAATGAAAAGTATGATAAAGCAGGAAAAGCTGAAGAAATTGCTGATTGTTTTATTGTGCTTATGAATGTAGCTATGTTTTCTGGAATTAGTTCAGAAGAACTTGTGGAAACTATTTCAAACAAAATCGAAGTAGTTAAAGAAAGAATAGAAAGCAAGCGATAAACAAAGGGAGCTTTCTAAGCTCCCTTTTTAAGATTTTAAGATAAGAAAGGAACAAAAATGATTGTAATAATCGAAGGAATAGACAGGGTTGGAAAAACTACTTTAGCAAATAAACTTTGCAAAGAGTTGGGATTTAAAAAGTTCAGCATGAAGAACTTATTTCCGTTCGATAATATGCCTCACAATGTTGAAATAAATAATGCCATAGTTGAAATGTTGAAGCTATGTGAAGATAAAGTAGACTTAGTATTTGACAGGTTTCATATGACAGAATTAGTTTACGGCTTGATAGACAGAAAGTATGATGGAACTAAAGCTTATGAGTACATAAATGGCATACTGGAAAGCTTAAACAATACTGTGCTGGTAGCAGTAAAGCCAAAAGATATTACTAGGTCTTCAAAAGAGCACGGCAAAGATTTGTCTAAGCATGAAGAGATGTTCGAATTTTTATTCGAGAAATATGCCGGAAATAAGATGTTAACAAGCTATGATACTTTAGATGAAACAGTGAAGATAGTAAAGTTCTTAAAAGAAAAATAGTTTAGCAAGTAAAGAGGAGAATTTGATATGATTAGTGTTCAGTTTGATTTAACGACAAGATGCAGCCAGAGATGCTACATGTGCAGACAGTATACATGGAATCACAGAGAGATAGATTTTGATTTACTGAAGGAAAAGATAAACAAATTCTATGAAGAGAATCCAAACTGTACTTTTACTTTTTCAGGTGGCGATCCATTGAGTTATTCTAAACTGTCAAAACTCAACGAGCTACTTAAAGAAAAGAAAGATTTAAAGTATCAGGTGTTTACGAATCTTGACTATGATTTATCACAAAATCATATAAGAGAGTTCTTGGAAAGAGCAGAATTTGTTCAAGCAAGTATGGATGGAAGTACACCGGAAATTTATGCTAGCATAAGGTATTCTGGTTTAGAAAAGAACTATGTGAGCAGATATAAAAGACTGATAGAAAACATAAGAAGTCTTAAAACTAAAGTAAAACTGAATATGACTGTATCAGTTAAGAATTATACAGATGTATTCAACGTGTTTATGAAGTTTTGCAAATTTGATAATGTAGTAGGAATAAGATTCTTTCCCGTGCACACCAATGAAGATGTATTTCTTAAAAAAGAAATGTTTGATTCGGTAAAGAGTCAGATGATTGATATTACAGAAGTATCAAACACTTTGAAAGCAAGGGGTGAAAAGGTAGCGGATACAAACGTTGAAAGTTTTGAGTTTGAAAAAAGAAAACCTTTTGCTGGAAAATGTTATGTTAAAGCAGTACATAGAGTCGTAGATCAGAATGGTACAGAGTACCCATGTTGCAGAGCGACAAATGATAATGGTTGTGACTGGGAAGGAAAATTCAGGGTTGAAAACCTCGATGGAATTGATGACGAAAACAAGCTTTATAGTTTTTGTAAGAACTGCGATAGATATGTGAAATTTAATTCAGATTTTGAAAATGTTAAAAAGTCCGAAAGGAGGTATTTGTAATGAGAATTTTGTGGATTCCTCAGATAAGCTGTATGTCATCAGATGGGAAAGTATTACTTAACAAGGATAGTAATATCACTTTCTTAAGAAAACTCCTCAGTACACAAATGTTTAAGAGAAACGAAGTAGACGTTTGCTTCGAGTTTAATATGAAGTACGAAGATCTTGACAATGATTTCTGGAAAAATTTTGATGGAGTTGTATTTAGAAATACAAAAAGAGAATTTGCAGGTGCATTCAATGAAAGGTTTGATTTTGATTCAAGTCGATTTATGGAAATCAAAAACAACAACGAAAAGTATGACATTATTTTCGTAAATGAACCAAGTAAAGTTCTTCCATTGAAGAATATATTCAAAGAATCAAAAGTAGTTACTTACATACATTGGCTTGCAGCGGACAACATGAAGTTTTTGGAATACAGACAGAGAGAAGGTATAGAAAATGCCGATTTATGTTTTGTAAATTCAAATTTCGTTATTTACAAAATGAAGAAGTTAGGTTATAATACAAATAACGTAAGAGTGTTCTATCCAACAGCGAATGAAGAGATTATGGACTTAAAGGCTGATGTTGGAATGAACATAATCTACAACCACAGGCTTTCTTCAGATGGATATTACAAAAGTGCGTATAACAACTTAGTAAGAGTAATGGATATGTTAGAGGACGACTTAGGCTTAGAAAATATGCCAACAGTATATTTTACAAATCCTTCCGGGAAAGATTTTGATGTAGAAAAAGACAAGCCATACTTTAAAAAAGTAGAATTGTCTGATACTGAAACTTATGTTAACTTCTTAAAGTCAAAAGAAGTAGGTATTCATTTGAATACATTTTTTGATTCAGAAGGTATGTGGTGTTCTTCAACTACAGATTGTGCATGTTATGGAGTAAAATGCTTACTTCCTAAAAAGTTTGGATATGCAGAGATATTCTCAGATGACTATTATGGCTATTGTCATAATGTGGAAGAAATGTATGTCAAACTCAGAAGTATGATTTTGTCTGGTTCAAAAATCGGCTTTGAAACAATGAAGAAAGATATGGAAAAGCTGAAAGCTGATACAATTGCAGATTGTGTAGAGAAAGAATTGGAAAATATTTTAAAATAAAAGGAGAAAAAATGCTGGAAAATTTAGTTGTTAAGAGTAGAAGTACCGATGATGCATGGCTTAAATGGTACGACATCATGACAAAAGAAATTAAAGAATCAGAAAGCAGAGATGGCGAAGTTGTAAATGAAGTATTGAACGCTGTGACGGTAATAGAAAATCCCACAAAAAATATAATGACTAATACGACGAGAAAACTTTCTATGAGATATGCTATAGGAGAAATGCTCTGGTACTTATCGGCAAATAATGATGTAAAAGAGATAAGCAAATATACTTCAGCTTGGGAAAGAATGTCTGATGACGGAGAAACGGTAAACAGCAATTATGGCTGGTGTATCAAAAAGAAGTACGGGTTCGATCAGTATAAGTATGTGAAAGATTTGCTTATGAGAGACAGTCTAACAAGACAGGCTGTGATTCACATCAAGGAACCAAGAAATACGTTGGAGAATCCAACAAAGGATTTGAATTGCACAGTATGTTTGCAGTTTTTCGTTAGAGAAGGAAAGTTATATATGACAACATATATGAGATCTAATGATTTATGGATGGGCTTTCCATATGATGTATTTCAGTTCACATGTTTACAAGTTTTGTTGTCTATGGAGTTAGGGTTAGAACTTGGAACATATACACACATAGCAGGTTCTCTGCATCTTTATAAAAGAGACTATGAAAAATCTCTCAAAAATATAGGTGAATAATTATGGTTGATTTACATAGACATGATGAGTTTTCAACTTTTGATGGTTTTGGAAAACCATTGGAATTGGCTAGAATTGCCAAAAGCAAAGGACATACTTCTTTAAGTACAACTAACCACGGAAACACCAATAGCTTAATTCAGACATACCAAGCTTGCAAAGAGGTAGGTATAAAGTCTATCTTGGGAGTAGAAGGATATTTTTTACCAGTTCATAAGCCACAAACAAGAGGTTATCATTTGATTTTGGTAGCCAAAAATCTTGAAGGTTATGGAAACTTAAATAGGATTCAGTATGAGGGTGAAAAGCAGAAATATTACAATCCTATTTGGGATTTCAAATTGCTAGAAAAATACCATGAAGGACTTATTTGCTCAACAGCTTGTGTAGCCGGATATCTTGCACAGTGTATCATAAAAGATGAGAAAGATAAGGCGATTAAGTTTCTTAAGAAAATGAAGAGCATTTTTGAAGATGACTTATATGTAGAGATTCAGCCTTATAAAATATCAGATGTAGGTATGCAGGAAAAAGTAAATGTCGAAGCTATGAAGTTAGCAAATAAGCTTGGTATTAAATGTATACTTACATCTGATTCACATAGAGGGCTTAAAGAAGACTTACCAAGTTATCTTAAAATGCATGAGATAGCGGGGCATAATATGGAGCATATCGAAGAAACATATGCTGAAAGATATATGCCAACAGAAGAGGAAATATATAAAAGATTTGTAAGAATGCACAAAGATGATTTCGATTCACTGGCTGAGTGCAAAAAATTCGGAATACAAATGATTCGCAATCTGGAAGAGATAGAAGAAAAGTGTGAAAATAATTACTTAGATAAGTTAGAGTTAAAGCTTCCGAAAGTAGAAGGAAATGAAAATGAATCTTCTTATAAAATATTGCTAAACAAGGTAAGGAAAGGACTTAAAGAAAGAGGGAAAAATAAGAAAGAGTATATCGAAAGATGCAAAGAAGAATTGGAAGTAATAAAGTTCCATGGATTCGAAGACTATTTTCTTATAGTAGCTGATTATGTAAACTGGGCTAAGGGTCGAGGAATAGCTGTAGGCCCAGGAAGAGGTTCTGTTTGTAATAGCCTTGTAGCATATGCTTTAAAAATAACGGAAGTAGATAGCTTAAGATTCAGGCTTGATTTCAGAAGGTTCTTAAGAAAAGATAAAAAGAAATTTCCAGATATTGATTTAGACTTTCAAACTTCTAGAAGACATGAAGTTATTGAATATCTTTGTGAAAAATATGAAGGACATGCTGCAAGAATATGTTCTTATGGATTGTATAAAGTAGACAATTTGATTAATGACTTGGCAAAAGTATGCGGTCTTGAAACATCTGGAGATATTGATGATGAGCAGAAAAAAATAAATAAACAAGAGATTTCAAATATAAAATCTTTTGTAAATAGCTGTATTCAAGATGGAACTCTGGACGAAGAGTCTTTGCTAAACTCAAATGAAGGAAAAATGTACAATAAAGAATATGACAATATTCTTAATCATTTTTGCAAACTGTTCAAAAAAGTAAGATTTATAGGAACTCATGCAGCTGGTGTAGCAATAACCGGAGGAAATCTTTTAGATTATGTAGCTTTAAAAATAGACTCAAAAGGTGATGAGTTTACCAATTACGATCTTTCAGATGTTGAAGCAATAAATGTAATTAAGTTTGATATTCTCGGACTTAAGACAATGGAATCTATAAGCGATTTAAGATTCAATACAGGAGTAGTAGCAGTTTATGATGAAATTGTAGAAGATAAAAAGATTCTTGAAAATTTCAAAGAAGGAAAATGTGATGGAGTATTTCAGTTTGAAAAAGCAACAGCAAGAAACATATTGAAAGATATTGATTGTGATTGCTTTGATGATATAGTAGCTGCTTCTTCAATGAATAGACCTGGTCCTTTAAGTCTTAAGATGCCGCAAGCTTATGCAGAAAATAAAGCGGATCCAGAAGATGCAAAGCACTCATATTATTGGGAATATACGTCAGAATCTTATGGTACAATCATTTATCAGGAACAGGTGCAAAGAATATGTATCGGTATAGGAAAAATGGATTGGGGTGATGCCGATAAAGTTATGAAAATGATGAAAGGCCATCAGATGACAGAAAAAGCATTAAAACTTTATAATGAGCAAAGACAAGGCTTATTAGATAAGTTTATTGCTGGTGCTAAAGAGACATGCAGAATGACTAAAGAAGAAGCCGAACAGCTTTTTGATAATATGACAGCTTATACTTTCAACAAAGGTCATGGTGTTGGTTATTCATTAATTAGTGTAGAAGAGATGTTCTACAAAGTATACTATCCGAATGAGTATTGGTTTGCGAAACTCAAATATGCAAAAGATGAAGCCGAGTACAATAGGTTTTGTGAAAAAGCAGTAGGAGATGGATCTGTAATATTTTTACCCCATGTAAATTTTTCTCTTCCAAAGACGGAATTAAGAAAAGTTCAAGGAGAAAATGCTATTCAACAAGGGCTTTCTGATATAAAAAATGTAGGAGAAAAAGCAGCTCAATTCATTCTTGAAGAAAGAAAGAAAAATGGCGTATTTGTAAACTTTGATGATTTTTATGACAGATGCAAATCGAGAGTAGTTACGTCCAGGGTTATAGATACGTTAAAAGAACAAGGTGCTTTGGAGTTTAAAAAGAAAGTTTATATAGATAGAGTTAAGAAGTACAATTCAGCTTTATATGCTAGATCGATAAGATAAAATAAAAAAATGCAAAAACCTATTTACAAAATGAGATATTTGTGGTATAATAATATCGTAATCAACCAAAACAAATTTCTTAGAGGAGGAAAACGATATGTTTAGATTAAAAGTAAAATGTGGTAGAGGTTGGAAGTTAGGCTGGAATGTATATGATACAATGGAGGCTGCACTCAAGAGAAAAGCCGAGATGGAATCTGTTGGTCATGTCGTTAAAGTAATAAAAGCAATTTAAGGAGGAAAGCAAAATGTTAAAGGAGTATCTCGAAAGAAGAAATGGTATGGTGAAGGAACTTGAGAAGATTCAAGAAGGCTTTTCAAAAGCTTTTGAAGATATCAAAGATAAGAAGTACAATTCTACTTTTAAGTATCTAAAGAAAGCAGCAGTTGAATCTTCTGAAGAAGAGTTTATTGAGTTCCCGGATAGTAAAGAAGTTTCTTCATATGAAAAATTAGCAGCGATTATAGAAAGAACACAGCTCCATTAAGACCATTTGAAAAATAATAAAAGGATGGAAGGTAGGCAGTTAGAAATAGCTGCCTATTTTTTATTATAAGGAGGAAAGTAAATGGCTAAAACAAACAAAGCAGCAATTATTGCTCTGTGTAATGACATCAACAAAAAAGAGGGAGAAGGTGCTATTTATTCGATAGGCAGCAAACACGCTGACTTGAACATCAAAAGATGGAGCACAGGTATTGAGGATTTAGATGCAATCATTGGAGGAGGAATGCCTGAAGGAAGAGTTGTAGAAATATTTGGTCCAGAAAGTTCAGGTAAAACAACTTTATTATATCATCTTTGTGGACTTCATAATATAGCTCTTGACATTCCTATTGAAGGTACATTTGATGCAGAAAGAGCAAAGGTGTTTGGCAATAGGCCAAAGCAGTTGCTGATATATAGAGCAAAGTATGGAGAAGATGCTTTCAATAAAACAATTAAGTTTTCAAAAGCTGGTATTCCTTTGATCGGCATTGATAGTGTTCCAAGTATGGTTCCAAAAGAGGATGCAGAAAAAGTTCTTAAGTCGGCTGAGAAAGATTCTATAGAGGAGCAGAGAATAGGTGGAACTGCAAGGCTTATGAACAAATATCTACCTACAATAGAAGAGATTATAGAAGTGACAGGCACTACGTTAATTTTTGTCAACCAAGTAAGGGATAAAATGAACGCTATGATGTTTGGTGAAAAGACTGATACTCCGGGCGGAAGGAAGTTAAAGCATGCTTGTAGTCTTAGGATTCAGGTTGCAAGAAGAGCATGGATTGAGATTCCAAATAAAGACCCAAGGAACTCAGCTGCTACAGAAAAGATTGGATTGATTATGAAATGCAAAGTTGTCAAATCAAAAGTAAGCAATCCTATGGGTGAATGCGAGATTCCTTTGTTCTTTGACAGGGGTTTTGTAAATTATGCAGATGTAAACGCTATTAGAAAAGAAATAATGAAGAAAAGAGCTGAACAGTTTGGTAAGCGTGTTCCTAAAGATTTTCTGGAGGATGATGATGAATAGAATAAGCAAAGATGAATATTATCTTGGGATTGCCAAAGCGGTGACAAAAAGAAGTACATGTCTGAAAAGAAGATATGGCTGTGTAATTGTAAAAAATGATGAAATTATTGCAACGGGTTACAATGGTTCAGCAAGAGGGGAAAAAAATTGTTGTGATATTTATAAAGAATGCCCAAGGGCAAATGTAGCACACAACTCAGGTGATTATTCAGATTGTCAGTCGGTTCATGCTGAACAGAATGCTATGCTGTCAGCCAGCAGAAAAGATATGTTGGGAGCTACAATGTATTTAGCTTGTGAAGAAAAAATGATAAGGACGTCGGATATATTCATTGAGGTTAAAGATTGTTCGCCATGCCCTATATGTTTAAGAATGATAAAGAATGCGGGCATAAAAAGAATCATAACAAAAGGAGGAGAGATATTTTTATGATAAGTAAGCCAGAAAATATAGTAGATGAGATTCTCAAGACGGAGTACTCAGAAGAGTTTGATAAAAGAAGAAAAGATTTGATATGCATAAGCTTTTATAAATATGGTCCAGTGAGAAAAAACTTTGTTACAGGAAACGTAGATGCTATTGCAACACTTAAAAAATGTCTGGAGAAATTTGAGGAAACGAAGAACACAGAATATTTGCTTGACATTGCTAACTATGCCATGTTCAGGTATATGTACCCGCAGAATGGAGAATACTTCAAGCATACAGATTCAGATCAATCAGTTGGTATTGTAGGTATTTCTGCAAAAGAAATGGAAAGGTTAAAAGAGGAATCAAGATGGGATTGATAAGTGACATCAAAAAAAGTGCTTTAGGCAACAATACGAAGATTCAATCATCTGAAGCAGCAAAGCTTGAAAAGATTTTAAATGCAACGTTTTATCTTGATAAGAATATCAGTGAAGAAGCAAAGTTCGTAAAGCAAGTTATGACAAGAGGACAGGAATCACAAGAAAGAGTTGGACTTCATGCTTCTTCATTGATTGTGGGTGATAAAGATTTTTGTGTAAGGCAGCAGGTTCTGAGTCTTATTTATAAACAACTTCAAGGCGAACAGATTAATGTAGGGCTTATGAGAATCTTTGAACAAGGGAACGCGATACATGAAAAGTGGCAAAGGTTATTTATAAGGGCTGGTTATTCAAAAGCCTCAGATCTGGATGTTACGCAATTCAACGATGCTTATAAAATTAGCTTTACTCCAGACATAATCTGTTCAATCCCAGAGTTTTATGATGGAAAAATGATTGGTGAAATAAAATCAGTCAATACGTTTCAATTTCAGAGAATGGTTAAGCATCCCTCAGCTTGGAAGCAGTGTCAATGGTACATGTATCTTACTGGTATTCATAAAGGATTTGTTTTATCAGAAGATAAAAATACTCAAGACTTCAAGATTGAGGTTTATGATTATGACCCAAGTATTGTTGCACCTTTTATTGATAGAGCAGAAGCTATCAAATACTACTACAATAAACTTATGAAGCAGCACAAAATGGTTCAAAGACCAGATGATGCAAAGTCTTCGGATTGTAAAAGATGCAAAGATTGCCCAATGAGATTAAGTTGTTGGAATCTTGAAGGTGGTAAGATAAAAATAAAATAATATATGGTTGTGAATCACCAGAAGGCCCTGCATTTGATTTGATATACTAACCTTGATAAAAATATAGGCTAATAAATAAAAGTCAATTATGGGCCTTCTGATGATTTCAGAAGAGGTATGCAAAATGGATAAAAGATAAAAAAATAGAAAGCCAGGAAAATAGTATGAGTAAATACAATAAAATAGTAATAGGCTTAGACCAGTCTTATAAGAATACTGGAATTAGCATTGCTGCAGATGGTAAGCTTAAAAAAGTATCAAGCATACATCTAGAAAAATGTCATTGTAATAGTGATAGAAGACAAAAAATAATACTAAAGTTAGAATCATGTTTAAGTAGCATGAAAACGTATTCAGACGAAGTAGAATGCATAATAGAAAGAATCAGACTACGTTCTGGTGGATTTTTAAATATTGACTATATAAAATCCATAGGTGCTTTAAATGCTACCATTGTCGATGTTTGTAAGAAATATAATGTGCCAGTATATAGTGTAGATACTAGGGCATGGAAAGCCCAGATAATAGGTACAAGTAAGCCAAAAAGCAATAATTTTGGTGTTCCAGATGAGAAGTGGCCAACAGTGGAATGGTGTATTAGACAAGGTTTTGAGAAAAGTATCTTGATACCAATCCAGACAAGGAAAACGAAAGGTACTTTTATGGTAAATGGGCAAAAGTATATGTATAATAATGATGCTTCAGACAGTGCTGGTATAGCTATGTATGGCTTTTTAGGTGACAGAAAATTGCTTCAAGAAGAGAGGTAAATGTAGGTATGTTGGGTATAAATTGCTGCAAAAGCTGTAAAGACAGAACTTTAGGTTGTCATGCAAACTGTGAAAAATACAACAAAGCAAAAGAAAAACATACAGCAGAACTCAGAGAGAAAAAGAAATTTGATGAATTTCACAAACCTATTCCAAAAGGCAGATTCTTAGGTGACTACAATATATCAAAGTCGTTCAAAAAGAAAACTATTGATTGAAAAAAAGAAAAAGAAAAGTAGCAAAAGAAAAAGAAAAAATAATATATATATAAAACTAAAAAAACTATTTACAAATCATAAAACATATGTTATAATAGTATTATCAAAACACAAACAAATACAAATATTCCTTAGAGGAGGTTTTAAAATGAAAGTAGAAAACATTAAAGGTTATGAAGTAGTTGAGTATGACAGTTTAAATGAGTTTTACAAGTATATCTGTGATACACCATTTAATGAATCGTTCAGATGGGTTAAACATGAAAGTGTTGCAAATGATTATAGTTTTACACAAACAAGAAGCTTTGAAGAAGCAACAGATCTTCTTAAGAATGGTTGGACTGATATGTCTGGTAAGTTAACACAAAGATTAAATGTAGTTAAGAATCAAGTTCAACCAACTATGAAACCGAAAACAATAAATTCAGTTGCAGGTTTTCAGCCAATTGTTCCATTATACTTGAGCGGTGTACCAACAAACATGGTAAACAGAAAAATGGTTCCTGTAAAACAGAAAGTTATCACGCTTACTAAATCAATCAGTTATAGTTGTGGTATTAAAACTGAACAGATTGTTGAAGAATCAGTTAAAGCAATGATGATTGTGAAAAAACTTGAAGCACAAGGTTACAGAGTAAATCTCAACGTCATGATGGGTGGAATTGAAAGAGGTTTGAAACTAATTACAAAAATAAGAATCAAATCTGCTGGTGAAAAACTCAATATTAGTAAACTTGCTTTTCCATTAGTTCATCCAAGTATGTTGAGAAGATTGATGTTCAGATTCATCGAGGTTTATCCAAAAGTTACAAAGAGTTTTGTTAACGGATATGGTAGTCCAGTACATGATGATGAAGCATATAATTTGTTTAAAGATTCTGGAGAGTACTTATTACCAGCTTTCATAAAGAAAGATGTTTCAACAATAAATACGATTGATGATTTAGCAAATATCTAAAGTTTGTTTGGGAGGAGAAATCCTCCCTAAAACTTTTTAAAAACCTATTTACAAATCCTGCTTTTTGGTATATAATAATATCATAATCAAACAAAAACAAATAACCTTAGAGGAGGAAAACAAAATGACAAAGGTAAATTTCGAGATATTAAGTATCAAGGCGGCAGAGAGAAAAGAAGGTTATGTAGTTGTTGAAATCAAGTTCAACGGAAATGAAAAGGTTTTCACATATGTTAGAAAAGCGTATGACAACTACACAATCATTGATGGTTGTAAGATTTCTTTCAATGAAAGCTTCAAAGTACTCAGTGTTGAAAGAGTGTACGAAACAAAAGGTGTTAAGAAAACGGATTCAAGTAATATTTCGAAAGGTGTTGTAAATGACATCAAGAAAGAGATGAGAGTCTCTAAAGTAAAAGTTGAAAAACCAAAACTTCCAGAAGTAAAAGATGAAGATGATAGTACAGTTAAACATGAAAAATACGATCAGATTAAAACTTGTCTGGAATGCAACATTCCGGTTTACCTTGCAGGTCCTGCTGGTTCAGGTAAAAACTTCACAGTTGAGCAGATTGCAAATGAACTTGGTTGGAACTTCTACTTCAGTAATAGTGTTCAGCAAGAATACAAACTTACAGGTTTCATTGATGCAGGTGGTAAATTCCATGAGACAGAATTTTACAAAGCTTGCAAGGATGATAAGGATTGTATCTTTTTCTTAGACGAGATGGATGCTTCAATTCCAGAAGTTCTGGTTCTTCTAAATGCAGCAATTGCAAATGGTTACTTTGAGTTTCCAAATGGAAAGGTAAATCTCAATTATGTACACTTTGTAGCAGCAGGCAATACAGTTGGTTCTGGTGCAGATGAGATGTACACAGGAAGAATGGTTTTAGACCAGGCAACACTTGATAGATTCGCAATCATCGAATTTGATTATAGTCTTAACATTGAAATGAATATCACAGGCAATAATTCAGAGCTTGTAAGTTTCATTCATCAGTTGAGAGACGAAGCAAAAGCAAAAGGAATCAGAGCTACATTTTCTTACAGATGTATGACAATGGTTTCAAAATTAGAGAAATCCGGAATGGATATGGAAATCATCATCAAAATAGCTGTAATGAAAGGATTGGATGCTGACACAATTAATACTTTCAATCCCGAAGGAAATACAATTTATCACGAGGCGTTAAGAAAAGTAAAGGTGGCTGCATAAAGCAGCCCCTTTCACTATAAAGTAAAAATCAAAAGGAGATAGCTAAATTGGTAAAGATGAGGATAAATAAAAATGATAAAGCTGTTTGCTGTGAATGTGGAAATAATAGAGAGAAATCTTTAGAACTCTATGATATTTGTATTGGTGGAAACGTAGTTACAATATGTGATGAGTGTAATGACAAGATTCTTTCTAAGACATTGAGTGCATCATGTAGGCTTCACGAAAAACTTAAATCAAAAGCTGATTTAAGGATTATTCGAAATAGGAGTATAAGAAATGAAAGAAATAAACTTCGAGAAAATGCCTAGTGCTTACTGGAGTGATTCAACTAAGATTAGTTACTTACAAAGAAGAGTGATTGTATACTCCATCATGTACTATGAGTTGAACGAAAGCGTTATCTCAGATGCAGAATATGATAAGATATCAAAGCAACTTGTGAATATGCAGAATGAAGCTGGTGGGACTTTAAAAGAAACACAATATTATTATTGTATGTATGATTTCGATGGTTCTACGGGCTTCGATTTATTCCACAGGTTGACAAAAAGTGATAGAGAATATCTGTTAAACATGGCAATGTTTATATTGAAAATGAAGAAAGGAAAAGATAAAGCAAAATGAGGAAAATAAGATATATTAAGATAGTTCTTAAGACAGGTATTGAAGCTTGTTTTGATTATAAAAAACATAGTGTAAGAGCTTCAGAAGGTTTAGTATCGGTATATGTATATAAAGGATCAACGGAAGAAAAGGTATTCGTTACACCTATAGAAAATATTTTATATGCTGATTTGAACTACTTTAAAGAATGCCATGAGGTAAAAGAAAATGATGAAGCGGTCAGGTAAATTTTATCGACGTAATGAAGCTGAAGTAATGAAGCAATTAGGACTTGAGCCTACACCAAACTCTGGTTCAGGTTGGATTGTAAAAGAAGATGGTATATCTGATGATGTTATATGCCAGCTCAAAAGTACAGATGCTTCAAGTATAAAGATAAACTTGCTTGATATTCATAAGCTTTTGCACAATGCAGCGGTTGAACATAAAATGCCAGTATTTGCGGTACAATTTTTACAAAGCAATGAGGTATTTTTGTTGGTAAGACCACAAGATTTAGAAGATGCTTCTAAGTATCTAGAAACTGGTAAGGTTGACAAAAGCCACTTTTCGGTTGAGTTAGATGAAGGATATGAGGAAACAAATACAGTAGCAACAAATAACTATATCAAATCAGATGCAAGTGCAAGAGAAGTGTTCAGACGTTCATATGAAGCAAGATACAAGAAAGAAAGGAAAAGTGCATTATGACAATAAAAGTTAGAGAAGTTGTCAAATACGGAGGGCATAGCTTATCAGCAAATGGAAGTGTAAACTTTACATTAAAAGCTGCTTACTCTGAGTTGGCAAATTCTATAAAGCTTATGCAGCTTTTGAATAATGATGTAGTTATCAAAGCTAAGATTCCTGGTGTAGGACCAAAGAAGTTAGGAATCTTCAGAATCAAGCAAATTATAGTAGATGGTGATGGAGAGTCTACTATCAAATTCAATGGTCTTAATGACTACATTGAAATGGATAATTTAAACATGCTCCCTTTGAATGACAGTGATACGAAAGAGTTCGTAGTTATGATGGAATCAGAGGTTGAGGAAGAAAATGAAGAAGAATAAAGGAGAAAATAAAATGGCAACAACAAAAAAGACAACATATGAAGAACTTACAAATGCAAAAGTATCAAACAGCAGGACAATCGTAATTTCAAGCTGTTCTAAGGGTGGTTATACACTGGCACAGAAAATGAGACTGAAAGACGATGAAGGAAAAGAAATGAACATTTTCCTTAAAGGTGCTTTTACAGTAGAAGATGTGAATGGCCTGTATGAACTCAGAGATGCAATCAACGGAGCTATTGCAATCGAAGAAGAGAAAACAGCAAATGACTGGGATGCCGCTGAGTAGGTAAAAAAACTTTAAAAAAGTTTAAAAACCTATTTACAAATTCAAAAAAGTGTGATATAATAACTACATAATCAATAAACAATTTACCTTAGAAGAGGACAAAGTAATGAAAACTTGGTATTGTGGAAAAATGGTAGATGTGAAAGTTGGACAGAAAATTCTGGTATATAGAATTGGTTCATGTTTAAGCTACTTCGGAGAGTTTGCAATACTGAAAACAACAACAAAGATGCATATGGTTTTTGTTACAGAATCTGGAGCAGTAGTAAAAACAAAGATCGATAACTTGCATGATGTAGTTGGTAAAGCAAAAGCAAACGGATATAACATAAGTTTATATGTTGACAGAGCAGAAAACGACAAAAACTTCATTCATTCAAAAGTTATGTTTTGGAATGATAAGAAGTACTGTTTTGAAACAAAATAAGTTTTCAAGTGAGGCGATAACACTTATAACACCAAATGCCAACAATAAAATCAAAACAAAGAAAAGGAGAAAAGTTATGGCAAGAAATTACACATTATCTGAAGCAGTCGATATTATCGTTAAAGGTACAGACATGGAAGCAATTACAGACATCGGAAGAAGATTCCCGGTTCTGGCAGTGAAGATTGCAGGGCTTGCAGCAGTAGCTGGAGAACAGTTCAATGATTTTGCAAGTTATATTCCGGAGCACGTTTCAGCAAACAAAGTTAACGGCATGATTAAGAAAGCAATCGGTGAGGATTCCGGTGATGATGAAGGTGCAGATGAAGAGGCGGCTACAAAACCAACGGCTAAGAAAACTGAGAAGCCTGCAGCAAAGAAGAAAAAAACAGAAGAGGATGCTGATGATGAAGCAGGAGAAGTTGATTATTCCAGCATGACTGCACCGGAACTCTTTAAAGAGTGCAAGAAGCGTGGCATTAAGGCTGAGTTAAAGAAGCCGGCAAAGTATTACATCGGGCTGTTAAAAAAAGCAGATGAGGAAGCTGCCGAAGATTCAGACGATGACTGGGGTGAAGAGGAAGAAGAGAAACCTGCAAAGAAGCCTGCTAAAGCAGCCGATAAGAAACCTGCTAAGAAAGAAAACAAAAAAGCAGCTGATGAAGATGAGGACGAAGATTGGGACATCTAACTTAGTGGCTGCATGAATTTTCCAGAATAATATGAGATAACAAAGGAGGCTACCAACTGAATAAAGTTTGGTAGCCTCCTTTTGTTTAAAGGTGAAAACATGACAATAAAAGAAATCATAAATTTAGATTGTAGAGTAAAAGAAAACAAAGAAAGTATTCAAAGAGCTTTAAGAAAAATAAAGCCTTTGTCAAATTATTCAGAAGATGCAGAGATTCCTTTAGAAAAGGTAGAAAAACTTGTATGGAAGTTATCTTTGAAATACAAGATGAGGGTAAGAAGCATTATGCCTGATTTGTGGGCTAGTGATAAGAGTATCATATGGGCGGCGTATATTGTAAATGAAGAAGACTTGACTGACTATGGTGTAAGAATTTGCGGAATAACAATGTATGAAGTATTAGCAAAAGCTGCTTTGTTTATGTATTCAAAAAGGAATGAAAGAAGGGGTGCGAAATAAATGAAACTTAGAATATTTACTGATGGAGCATGTTCAAACAATCCTGGACCAGGAGGGTGGGCAAGCATTTTAAATATGAGCCATGGAAGTAAAGTTCTGAAAGGTTATGAAGTCAACACAACAAATAATAGAATGGAGCTAATGGCTGTAGTAAAAACTTTAGAAAAGCTACTGATTAAAAACTTTTATAGCTGTGACGTAATAGAGATTAATTCTGATAGTGCTTATGTAGTAAATACTATAAATAATGATTGGGTGTTAAGATGGAAGAAAAATGGCTGGACTACATCAAAAGGAGATGCAGTAAAGAATAGAGATTTATGGGAAGACTTCATCATATTACATGATGCTGTAAAAGAAGCAAAAGCTAAAGTGATATTTAAGAAAGTAAAAGGACATTCAGGTAATACATTTAATGAGATGGCAGATGAAGTTGCTAGAGAGCAGGCAATTTTGGCAAGAAAAAGTTGTATGAATATTTAAGTGGAGGGTAAACAAATGGTTGTTTATTGTGAAGAGTTCTTTAGGAAAAAGTTTGTATCTGAAACAATGAAAGATGCTTATATGAAAGCTGCAAAATGGGTAGCTTCAAATGTAATAAGCAAGAAATACATGCATAAAGTAAAAGTGGAGTATGAAAAAAATGATGACAGAGAAATGCCAACTATTGTAGTTCATTTGTTTGTTGAACTAAGTACTTCAGAAGTTTCAGAAAGGCATTGTACGATATGCCAGGAGACACATAACAAATTTTTTATCAATGAGAATTGTAATTGTGCTTGGTGTAATTGTATGGCTTTTGCAAAAAGAGCTGACCAGATGATAAAAGTAAAATCTGAATACTATAAAGAACAGATGAAAGGATGCTAACTCATGAAAAGATTTTTATATGTATCTAAGTCAATTCTGATGGATTTTAAGTATGAAGTTATATATTTTATCAAATCAAACTTAAGGTACTTCAGTCAAGCCTTAGACTTAATTGTATCGTATATTATGTTCTACTTAGGCATGTGGAGTTTTGATTCAAGAGGTATATATACTTTTGGTGGTGAGATATTCATTCCAATAGTTGCATTAGCTATTTCTTCATTTTTAAAATCATTTGCCAATAAAATAGGCAAAGGTTCAACAGTTCCTATTCCGGCAAAAAGATTCACAACATATGATGAAGAATCGGGTGAAGTATCAATAGAAAAGAAAAGACTCCAAGAAATGTTGTTATATATGGCAGACCTAGAAGATTGGTTAAGTAAAAAAGGTATGCTATAAATTTAGAATAAGCCAGATACCTTTCTATTGCATTTTGTTTATTAAGCCATATATTTTTATATGCAATATATTAAAATCAATATTAGGGTATTCTGGCTTTACTAGAAAGGCAAATAAATTTTATAAGTATGAGGTAAAAATCAAAAATGGGAATCATAAAAGACATGTATGAATCAATGTGCTACGAAGAAAAAGAAAAAATAGAAATATCAAATCACGAAAAGCCAGATTCAAACATATGCGTTTTATCAGGAAAAGCTTGTTATTATGGTATCTGCAGCGAATGTAGCTATCCAGACAAAGCAAAAGTAAAAGTTTAAAAAAACTATTTACAAATATGGAAAAACGTTATATAATATATTCTATAGTTCTATACTATATGGTAAACCATATACTATAGTCCTATATAGTACTAAGAATAGTAAACTAAAGGAGAATAACAATGAAAAAGAAATTTTACGGTATTACAGTAGCAATGAGTATTACAGTATTATCTGTATCAGGTTTATTAACCCTTGGTAAAACAGTAAATAAAAACTTACTAAAAGAACAGATTGTTTTAGAAAAACAGACAGAATCTAATACACCAAATATTTGCATATCAATCGATACTGTAGTAGAAGTTAAAGAATTTGATTGTGTAGAAACACAAGAAACAGAAACAGCGGAGAGGTTTACTGAAAAAGAAAAATACATGCTTGCTAAGATAGCTATGGCAGAAGCTGAAGGATGCGGAATAAAAGCAAAGGAGCTTGTGATTCATACAGTATTAAGCAGAATAGAATCCGATATGTTTCCAAATACCGTAGAAGAGGTTATTTTCCAGAAAAATCAATTTACACCAATATCCGATGGAAGGTGGAACAAAGTAGAACCAAATGAAGAGTGCTGGCAGGCTTTGGAAAATGTTCTTAGTTCAAGTGAATCGAAAGATATCTTGTTCTTTGAAAGCTGCAAAGGAGACAGTTGGCATAACAAAAACTTAAAACTTGTTTGTGAAGAAGACGGAATGAGATTTTATAGGTAAGTAACTAGAAGCCCATATAAAGGCTTTAATTTGAAAGTGTATAAGTTATAGGCAAATAGGTTAAAATCCCATAGAATGGCTTCTGATGATTCTCAGAGGTATAAAATGCAAAAGGTAATTGAATACAAAAGGAGAACGGCAAAAGAATGGCTTGAAATGTTAACAAGTCAAAAAATTCTTAGTGAAGATGTAAATAAAGAAATAGCTGAAATTGCAGTTTTATATTTTGCACAGGAGGAAGTTAATGGATCGAAGTAAATTTATATCCAGTATGAACAGTGACGTTTCTTTAAGCGAAAAGGAGCGCAGACAGATTATTCGCAAAAGTGTTGCTAGCCAACATTGGAAATTGAAATGCACTGTAGCTACAGAAGAACTCGCTGAGCTCGCACAGGTGATTAGCAAACAGATTAGAGGATTTAATGACCGAATGGGGCTTTTGGAAGAGATGGCAGACGTTTATATTTGCTTGGAATTTCTCAAGTGTATTTTTAAAATTACACCAGAGGAATTGCAGAAGGCGGTTGATGTTAAATTACAGCGAGAAAGGAGTAAATTGAAATGATTAAGTTTGAAAATGTAGAAGTAGTAGGATGGGAAGCAGCCATCAGAGGTATGAGAAATCCTATGAATAGTTGGAGCAAGACGGATTCATATCCTGCTGTTGATTGCGGAAAGTGCGGTAAAATCGAGCGAGAAGGTATTTGTACAAAGGAGAATCGTGATTGCACAGGCTTTGAATGCTTCGAAGTGGGCCCGAATGACCTGAAGCTTATGACAACCCTTTGTAATTCCGGTACAGACCACAGAAAGTTTATGAGAATGCTGACGGTATATGTGGATATCACAGCACCTTTATATTGGTGGAAGGAATTTGACACTTATAAGGTTGGTACAGTTGCTAATAGCTGTAGCACAATGCACAAAATCCATGAAAAAGAGTTTACGCTGGACGATTTTAGCTGTGAACATATTCATATCAGGCAGTCTATGGATGTATTAAAAGAGACTATTGATGCTTTAAATGTGTTTAGGGACATATATTTGAATGGCGGAATATTATCATATGAAAACGGTAATCAAAGATGTTACGGCAAAAACGATAAAGAAATCTGGTGGCAGATGATTCAGCTGTTGCCTTCAAGTTACAATCAGAAACGCACTGTTATGCTGAACTATGAGGTACTGGCTAATGCCTATAAGTCAAGAAAGAATCATAAACTGGATGAGTGGTGTTGGCATGAAGGAATAATTGATGGAGATAAAACGAATAAATCGTATATTGGTTTCTGTGATTGGATTGAAACGTTGCCGTACTCAGAACTGATAACAAGCAATAAATAGAAAAAATAGGCAAAACAGCTATAAAAAGGAGGGGTTATGAGAATAAAATCAAATCCTATTAAAAAGATGCTTTGTAAGCACAATAAAACAACGCTTATAAGAACAGATCTGGTAAAGCAAAAAGATGGTTCTTGGATAACAAAACAAACATGGCTGTGTAAAAAGTGTGGAAAAATAATTAATTAATTTAAAAAAACTATTTACAAAACAACAATATTGTGATATAATAATAATATCAAAACAAAATAAAATAAATCGTCTAGGAGGACAAAAACAATAACAATTGATAATTTATTAAACAAAGCAAGACAAGCAGCGATTGATAAAGTATGGCCATATTATTTAGATATTTGTGATGGAGATGAAGCTGAAGCAAAAGAATGGATTGAATATGAAAGAAAAGCAGGAGTAATTGATAGAGACATAAAATATTGGACATTGATGAATATTTATCAAGTCATTAAAACAATTAAGAAAACATCGCTTATGAATGAATCTGAAAAAGATGCGGTAATTGCTGAAATTCATAAATGTAAAGAATTACAGGAATCTAAAAAAGAAATTGCAACGATGTTTACAAATCATTTTCATAATTATAAAGATGCATATTTGAAATAAAATTGTTATAGATAAACAAAGCTTGGATGAAAAATTTCAGGCTTTGTTTAGTTTTTAAAAGAAATAAAAAAGCTCATTCGCCAAATGGTAAGGCACAAGATTTTGATTCTTGTATTTACTGGTTCGAATCCAGTATGGGCTATTTAAGTTTGATTGGACCCTTAGCTCAGTTGGTTAGAGCATCCGGCTCATAACCGGACGGTCCTGGGTTCGAGTCCCAGAGGGTCCATTAGGGCTGTTTACTACGGTTTACAGTCAAACAGAAATAGCGTTAGCTCAGCATTAAGCTGGGCTTAAACTAGTTTATAGAGGTAAGAACAATAAAGCAAGGAGAAGTAACTTTGGTACATAGAGAAACTAAATCAGGATTGACAGCAAATGAGTTGAGACAAGAGCAAGGTCTGATTTTACTTTCATGTTGGACTAGAGATGGTTTATCGAAAGATACTATTGCAGAGAAGTTAGGTATATCAAGAATGACTCTGTACAATTGGGAAGAGAAGTATCCAGAGATAAAAGAAGCACTCAGCAAGAGCAAAGAAATAATTGACTATGAGGTTGAGAATGCATTGTTAAAAGCAGCTTTAGGTTATAGGACAGTAGAAACAAAAACAATCATTTCAGGTTCTCAAAATAAATCAGGAAATAGAGTAGTAAAAATTGAGAAAGTAGAAAAAGAAGTAGGCCCAAATGTAACAGCTTGTCTTGCTTGGTTAAACAATAAAAAGCCAAAAGAGTGGCATAAGAATAGAGAAAATGAAGTAGAAATAAGTGACGAAATGAATAACGTTACAATAAATATCATAAAGCATAGAGATAAAGAAGAAGACTTAGATGAGTGGAAAGACATAGATACTTCAGAAGATGACTGGAGTGAGTTTGAAGAATCAGAAGAGTAATGCAGAAGTATAGTTAAGAATAAGCCAAAAGAAGAATAAGGGAATCTAATTATTAATATATATATATATATAGAGTATAATAGTTTAAATGAAAGGAGGTGTAAATCAAGTGAATATAACAAAAGAAGTATCACCTGCGTTCTTTGACTTTATGTCTGATTGGGACTATAAAACTTACTTGTGTGTAGGTGGATATGGAAGTGGAAAGAGTTATCATATAGCATTCAAGATTATATTGAAGTTGCTAAGTGAGAAACGTAAAGCCTTAGTAGTAAGAGAAGTATATGATACTTTGAGTGAGAGTTGCTATGACTTGTTTGTTGAGATACTTTCAGATATGAATCTATTTACAGATGATACTGTTGAATGGAGAAGAAAAAAGAACTTAGTACTTGGTTTAAAATCTCCTTTGCAATTAAAGTTCCCAAATGGTTCAAGAATAATATTCAAAGGAATGGATAAACCTGCTAAATTAAAATCAATCAATGGTGTAAGTATAGTATGGTTAGAGGAATGCAGTGAAATAAAGTATGATGGTTACAAAGAATTGTTAGGACGTTTGAGAACACCAGGTATAAAGTTACACTTCATATTAAGCTGCAATCCGGTAGGAAAAGAGAACTGGGTATATAGGCATTTCTTTATTCGCTTAGATGATGATGGTAATGAGACAGTTATTCTGAATGACGAAGAGTTATATGCTAAAAAGTGTATGATTAGAAATGGAGTATATTATTTCCATACAGTGCCAGAGGATAATGTGTTCTTACCAAAAGACTATCTCAAAACGTTAGATGAGATAAAGGACTATGATGAGCCATTATGGAGAGTAGCAAGACTAGGAAGGTTTGGTGCAAACGGTACAAGGGTGCTTCCTCAGATTGTAGTAGCAAATAGTGCTAAGTTGTTTAAAGATGCTATTCGTTCTTTAGGTGATGAGAACAGGTACTTTGGATTTGACTTTGGTTTTGAGGAATCATACAATGCAGTAATGAGTATGTCAGTAGACCAAAAGAATGGTATCTTATACATATATGATGAGATATACATGAACCATATTACAGATGATGTGTTTGCACAAGAGCCAAAGATGCAAGAGTTAAAAAAGAACTTAGAAATGTATGCAGCAAAAGGTGTAAATAAAATGATAGTAGCTGATAACGAAGACCCGAAAGCTATTCAGTATTACAGGCAGTGTGGTTTCAGCATAAGAGCATGTAAGAATAAGTTTGCAGGTTCAAGGTTATCAAATACAAGGAAGATAAAACGTTTTAAGAAAATTGTTATAAGTCCAGTATGTAAGAATACAATAAGGGAACTAAAAGACCTGACGTATAAGAAAGATGCAAAAGGCAATGTGATATACGATCAGTTTAATATAGACCCTCATACATTTTCAGCTATATGGTATGCTCTTGATACAGTAACTGTAGCTGATATAAAGGAAAGGAAGTTCAACAGTAAAGCAGCAGTGTAGAAAGGAGGAGGTTATGTCAGTAACAGAAATAATAGGATTGTTAGTAGGCTTATGTACTTTGTTAGGTTTCTTAGGTAAGCTTATAATGGTGATAAGCAAACTTAACTATACTATACAGAGTACAAACAGTTCCTTTAGTAGAATTGAAGACGACTTCAATAGTAAGTATAAGCATAATTTAGAATCTCACAAAAAGATATGGGAACACAATGCAGATCAAGACGATAGAATAGAAGACCATGAAGTGAGAATAAGTATAATTGAGGAAAAGAACAATGTACAAGTTGGAAGGAGGAACAAGAAATGAACAGGTTAAAAGTTTCAACACCGGTTATTGCAAGAACAGTAGTGTTAGTATTTGCCTTAACTAATCAGGTGCTTACAATGTCAGGCTGGAATCCATTACCGTTTTCTGAGGAAGATGTATACACTGGTTGTACTTTATTACTGACTGTTGCAGCTTCGTTGGTTGCATGGTGGAATGACAATCCGGTAACTCAAAAAGCTTTGCAGAATATAGAGGATATTAAACAGTTAAGGATTGATGACGAGCAGAGAAAGCGAGCGGTAAAGGAGGAGTAATAATATGGGAAGAGATATTACACAATGCCATCCAAGGTTGCAAGCAAAAGCTAAAGAACTTATTAGTATATGTGCTTCTCAAGGTATTTATATTAAAATAGGTGAATGTTTCAGAACGGTAGCAGAGCAGGATGCTCTCTATGCTCAGGGGCGTACGAAACCAGGAAAAAAGGTAACTAATGCACCAGGCAGCAGCTACAGTTCACAGCATCAGTGGGGCATTGCCTTTGATTTTTATTTAAAAATGGACATTGATGGAGATGGCGATACGTCAGATGATGCATATAATGACAGCAAAGGTCACTTCAAAAAGGTAGCAACGATAGCAAAAGGCTTAGGACTTGCCTGGGGAGGAGACTGGAAGAGCATCGTGGACAAGCCGCACTTGTATTTACCAGATTGGGGTAGTGGTACCGGTATTCTAAAGCAGCAGTATGGTACCTTTGAGAACTTCAAAAAGACATGGCAAGCAGAAGTCAATCCGTTAACAGTTGTCACGGAGCTTAAAGAGGTTAAGAGTGGTATGCATGGTCTTAAGGTGTTAGCATCTTCGCTTATTATCCGGAAGAGCCCAGATGGAGTTGACACAGGTAAGCGATATCGCGAAGGTCAGCAAGTACAGCCAATCCGGAAGTGCTTTTACAAAGGTGCTCCTTGGTTCGAGACGGCTGACGGATGGATATTTGGTAAATACCTCGAAGGATGGGTATTGCAAGATTCTAAGTGGTGGTACATGTTAGAAGGTTATACTTATGCGCACAATGAGTTGCGTATGATTGATGGTAAATACTACTGCTTTGACTACGAAGGATGGATGTTGACATCAGACAGAATAAAACCAGATGGTGAGGTAATTTTAATTTAAGGAGGAAAGCAAATGTTGACTGAGGCAGAGAATATGGCACAACAAGAAAGACAGTCTACAGAAGTTTATACAGCTTTCAATAAAATTCCATATAGTCTTATTAGTGAAGAGATTGAAGGTTCATCAAGTGAGACTTTGGCGGAACTTACTGAGATATGTAAGTATTATGATGCATACAGAAAAGGTGTTAGGTTTATACCAGAAGGTTCCAATGGAGATTATGTACCTGCAACTTTAAGGTATAAACTCTCTGCTTCATTGATTGATAAAGAGGCAAGGTTCTTATTTGCTGAAACACCAGATATCATTATTGAATCAAAAGGTGATGTAGGCAAAGCAACAGATGAGGCGAAGAAAAATATATCAAACTTAGATGAGCTGGTAAAAACAATCTTAGATAAGAATAACTTCGAAGACAGTCTGCTTAAAGGTGCAAAGGATTGCTTTATTGGTAAAAGAGTAGCAGCACTGGTAAATTTCAATGAAGAAGATGGAGTGACAATCACGTTTCTTCCAAGTACACAGTTCATATATGAAACAAAGCCTGGAAGTTCAAAGGTGCTAACAAAGTTTGTATGCTTTGAGATAATTAAAGAATCTGTAACACTGAGTGAAAAGAAAGTGTTTAAAAAGAAGTATAAAGTAAGTGATGACGGTAAAGTATATCTTGAAGAAAAACTGTATGATGGTGCTGGTGTAGAACTTGAGGAAGTAACAGCTTATCAGGAGATAATGCTTAAAAGAATACCGGCTGTAGTATTTATAAATGATGGTTTATCTGGTGAAGAATCTGGTGAGTCAGAGATTGATAATATTCTTGAGTATGAGAAATGGTTCTCAAAGCTTTCTAACTCTGATATTGATGCAGAAAGAAAGTCAATGAACCCGGTAAGATATACAGTTGATATGGATAGCAATTCAACAAAGAAGCTGTCAACATCAGCTGGCTCTTTCTGGGATTTGATGTCAGACCAGAACTTGGATAGTTCTTCTCCACAAGTTGGTATGCTTGAACCAAGTATGAACTTTAGTGAGAGCTTAAAGACTACGCTAGAAAGAATTAAAACTATATCATACGAGCAGTTAGATGTGCCAAACATAAACCTTGAGACAATGATAGGTTCAATTACATCAGGCAAAGCACTTAAAGCTATTTACTGGCCCTTAATTGTAAGGTGTAAAGAAAAGATGAAAATGTGGGGAGCTGGAATAAGAGAAGTAATTGACATAATCGTTGAAGGTTCTTTAGCTTATCCGAACTGCATTAAGCAGCATACAGACAATACTCTTGTTCCGGTAGCATATGAAGTAAAGGTAGTGCAGAATATACCAATACCTGAAGATGAGACGGAAGAAAAGAATATGGATTTATCTGAAGTTGATTCAAAAGTAATGAGCCGCAAGACTTACATAAAGAAATGGCACCAATTATCTGACGCAGAGGTTGAAGAGGAACTCAAACAGATTGCTTTGGAAAGGCAGTTACTTGAAGATAGTTTCTCAGCACCACCTACGGGTGAAGATGCGCTACCATATCCAGAAGAATAATATGCCAGAAGTTACCAGAAGTCTCAGTATTGATTTTGTTTATAACGCCTATAAAAATATAAGGCAAAACATTGCAATCAATCTTAATGGCTTCTGGTGATTCCAGAAAGGAGGTTAATGAAATGATATTTCTGGTAGACAAAAACAAAGTAAAACATTATACGTCAGATAGTGATTATACGATTCCTACAGACAGTATCAATGCTATCCCTTTTGGATTTGCTTTATCATCTGACTGGGAAGGATATACGCTTACATCTCAAATCACAAAAGCAGATAAGACGATAAATATTTTGTTGGACAAAAACAATGCTGGTATGATTCCACCAGATATGGAAGAAGGAATCTGGAATGTAAGTTTGTTTGGTGTAAAGGATGGAAGCAAAAGGAATACCACAATACCGGCAACATTGAAGCTTGTAAAAAGTGGTTACAATCCACAAGGCCAACCACCTATACAGCCACCTGAAGACTTGTATGCAAAACTTATTAAGCAGATTGATGAAGCAAATAAGATAGCCCAGTCAGTAAGAGATGATGCTGATGCAGGTAAGTTTGATGGGAAAGATGGAGCTGATGGGAAAGATGGTAAATCAGCTTATGAGTTAGCTGTTGAAAATGGCTTTGTAGGTAAAGAACAGGAATGGTTAGAGAGTTTAAGATATGACCATTCAGAAGAGTTTACAAAGTTAGCGGAACAAGTAAAGCAGGATTCGGTGTCAGCAAGCAATTCAGCGCAAGCTGCAAGTCGAAGTGCTACGAATGCAGCATCATCTGAAGCAAATGCAAAAAGAAGTGAAAATGCTTCAAAACAATCAGAAGTAAATGCGAAGCAAAGTGAAACAAATGCAGAAAAATCAGCAAAAGCCACTAAGTTATCTGAAGCAAATGCAAAAGTTTCAGAAATGGAAGCAAAGAAATCAGAAGAAAGTGCAAAACAATCAGCAGATTATGCAGCGCAAAGTGTTGACAGTATTGTTGATAAGTTAGCAATAAAGTCAGAAAGTAAAGAAGAAACGCATTTGATTCAAGACTCCGTAGATTATGCTTTTGATGAGTTTTTCATGTATGGTAAATCCACCCAGTCAGGAACACCTTCACCAGAAACGCCAGCAGAAATTGTATCGGCAGGGCAGAGCGGACAAATTAAGATAGATGTGTTAGGTGGGAATTTACTTGATTTAAGTAAAGGAAAATCCGGAACTGGAGAAGGAGTCACTTATACTAAGAATCCGGATGGGAGTTATAGAAGAACCGGAACAGCAACCGGAGTAAGCGGCAATGTTTGGTTTTTGGGTGGCTATTCTGTCGATCCCAATTTACAAGAAAAAGTTTTATTCACACTCAAACAAGGAACATATACTGTAAAAGATTGCGTATTGGTTTCTAACAAAAAAGCTTTACGAAACACTTTTACTATTGATTCCGATTTTAAAGTAACTGGTGTTAGAAATCCCACTCAAGTAGTAGGACAAACATACAACGATGTACTTTATCCTATGCTTAATGTAGGTTCATCTGCTCTTCCTTTTGAGTCTTATAAACAGCCTCAGACCATTATCCTCACAACTCCAAATGGTCTATCTGGAATCCCAGTATCTGGTGATGATTATACCTACATAGATAGTACAGGTCAGAAATGGATAGCAGATACTATTGAGTACAGGAAAGATGGTAAATGCGTAAGGGTACAGAGAATTGGAAAACACAAAATATCTCAAGTTGCTTCGATAAATAATGGAAGGCAGCAAAATCCAGATTATTTCGGATGCGAATATGAAAGCCTGATAGATGAGCTAAAAAATAGACAAATTGGGATTTTGTGCAATAAAAATATTTTTAGAGGTGAAAATGCCAATTTAAATGGTTCTGAAATGACATATATTTCCAATAATGGATTTATAGTGTTTGGTTTTCCAAAAAAATTAGTTCAAGAACAGACAGTCGAAGCTGTAAATAACTATCTTAAAGAAAATCCGTTCGACATCATATACCCATTAAAACAACCGGTAGAAACTTTGCTCACGCCAGAAGAAATTGCAGCATTCAAGGCACTGCATACGAATAAACCCACTACAACGATTATAAATAATGCAGGCATAACAACAAAAGTAAAATACATAACTGATACAAAGAAGTATATTGATTCAAAGTTTGTGGCACTGGCAAAACAGTTGATTAAAAGTTAAGAGGTGATAAAAAAATGTTCGATATTATTGCTGGTATAATCAATTCAGGTAACTTTGAGTTAGCAGACATTATTCATAAGATTAATATTTTATGGCTTCAATCAGAAATAACTGAAAATGAAAAAGACAGTCTTATAAGGTCTGCTCAGGAAAAAGCAAAACCTGAAAATTCATATGCTCCCTTAGAGAAGCAAATTGAAGAAGCTTTTAAAAAGATAAGTAAGCTAGAAGAAAGTATAGGTAAAGTAGGTAAATTAGAAACAGGTAAGCCAACAGACCCTGCTCTTGAACCCGAAGAATATCCAGAATATAAGCAACCCTTGGGTGCTCATGATGCTTATAATACAGGTGATAAAGTTACATTCAAAGGAAAGAAATATGAATGTATAAAAGATAATTGTGTATGGGATTCTGAAACGTATCCCGATGGTTGGAAGATAGTATCGTAGAAATCATCAGAATGCCCTAGGATTGATTTAATATATTAAGCCCCTATAAATATATAGCAAAATATTAAAATCAATCCTAGAAGCATCTGGTGAACCCTGAAAGGTAGGTGTAATAATGGCAAAGATAAGGTATCAAAACAGGCTTAAAATGAAAGATGCTGAAAAAGCAAGGGATGCCATTACTGCATCTCAAAAGAAAGAAATAGCAAAGTTATATGAAAAATGGGCAGATGAGATAAAAGCTAAAGCAGAAATGTTTAAGCACAAAACAACGCCAAGTTCTGTAGTATCAGAAAAACAAATGAAAGAACTTGAAAAGATGCTGAAAGCCACAAGCCAAAAAGTATCGAATGAAGTATATAACAAAATAAAAGAAAATATTTACAAAGTAGCAAGTTCTGTGATAGAATCAGATAAGGAATGGTTAAAAAGCCTTGGTTTTTACTTTGGTGATAAAGGTTTTAATGCTATGTTTAATAATGTGCCAGATAGTATAGTAAGAAAGCTTGTTACAGGTCAAATATATGATTCAAGATGGAGTCTAAGCAAAGCTATTTGGGGAGACAATGAAGCTACCTTAAGTCACTTATATGAGATTGTAGCTGGTGGTGTAGCAAAGAATCAAAGCATATATGAAATAGCTAAAGATATTGAAAAAGTAGTTAGGCCAAGTGCAAAGAAACCATGGAATCTTACAGATAAAGATGGAAGAAAAATATATCCTAGACAGGTTGATTATAGTTCACAAAGATTAGCAAGAACTTTGGTTCAGCATGGTTATCAGCAAAGTTTTACAGAAACTACGAAAGACAATCCGTTTATAACAGAGTATATATGGAGAAGTAATGGTAGCAGAGTTTGTGATATATGCAAAGCAAGAGATGGGAAAAGGTTTAAAAAAGATGAACTGCCATTAGACCACCCAAATGGAATGTGTACAATAGAGCCAGCAGTGAGTAAAACAATGGTTGATGATATTGCTAATTGGTACAATAGTCCTAATGGCACATATCCAAGTATTGACAAATTTGCTAAGAAGTTAGGATATAAAAATAAATAAAAAAAAATAAAAATAACTATTTACAAATATAAGATTATATGATATAATATTATTATAGATAAAATAAAAATAAAACAAATAAATATTCATAAAGTTCTGTTTGATACATGCAAAGAAATAACAGATGTTATGTTTTAATTAAAATAAAAAGTTGAGTTGTTTAGATAAGCAAGGTCGGTAGCAATACCGGCTTCGTTTTAGTTTAAAGTAAAGGAGAAAAGTTATGGAAAAATTACAAATTCCTTTTATTTGCTCAGAATGCAAAAGAAATTTCGTACTGAATAACAATGTGGTAAAAAAACTGTCAGTGATTATTGATGGCGAAATGATAGACCTTACGTATTTCGATTGCGAATGTGGAAAAAGGTATTTTGTTCAGGTGGACAATGATGAAACAAGATCTATTCTGAGAAGAATTATTGCAGTTGTTGCAGTAATTTCTGGTGCAAAATCAGAAGGAAAAAGTGTAAAGAGAAAATACTCAGTAAGGTATAAAGCGTTATCTGGAACACTTAAAAGAAGACGGTTTGAACTGATGAAAAAGTATGAAGGAAAAATATACTTTGATTCAGAGAAAAAGGAGAACGTCGAGATACGCTTTAGTATGTAAGCCAGCTGTTTAACATAAATACCTGTATTCAGGATTTTAAATGTACCACAGCAAGATGTGGAAAAAAGAAAGGAGAAAATAAAATGGGTGCAGAGAACAAAGAGCTTGATGAAGAGTTAGAAGATGAGACCCTTGATAATGAGGGAACAGAAGACCAGACAGATGAAGATACTGGAGCCGATGATGGAAAAGGCAAAGATGAACCAAATGAAGAAAAGACTTTCACACAAGCTCAAGTAACAAGGATGATGTCCAAAGAAAAGAAACAGGGTAAGAACTCTGTGTATAAGGAGTTGGGTATCGATCCAAAAGACACCAAAATGATTGCTATGTTCAAAGCTTTTGTAAACAGCCAGAAGTCAGATGAAGACGTTGCTGCTGAGAATAAAGCTGAGAATGATGCAAAGCTTGCAGAGGCAGAGAGAAAAGCACTTACCGCTGAGTTAAAAGCGGAAGCCATGATGATGGGTGTTAAAACGCAGTATGTTGAAGATATTGTTACGCTGGCAATGCCTAAGATGACTGATGAAGATGCAGATGCCAAAGTTATCATGGGAGAGTTTAAGAAGAAATACCCAGTATGGTTTGGTGAAGGTTCTGATGAAGATGATTCAGAATCAACCGGAAAGAAAGGTACAGGTTCTTCTGTTAGCAACAAAGATAAGAACAACAAAGGCGGAAAAGGCAAAAGCCTTGGAGCAAGATTGGCTGCTCAGAGAAAACAACAGAATGATTCAAGCAAGAGCAGCTTCTGGAGTTAAAGAAGGAGGTTGAAAGAATGTTAAACAAATCTGGAATCACAAAAACGACAGCGGTAAATGTAAATCAGATTCTTCTCAATGTAGAGCATCAGGTTTCAGTTGGCTGTGTTGTAAAAAAAGATACGTCTGCCATTGTTCCGGCAGGTACACCAATAAAGATTGACTTAAAGAATCTTCAGACACCGGCAGAAATTGCAGATGCAGATACTCATGAAATGAATGCGGTACTTCTGCATGATGTTGATGCAAGAACTGCAAATGCAAATGGAACAGCTCTGATTTTTGGTTTTGTAAACCTTAACAGACTGGCTTCTGGTGTTGAAGCTAAGATTGATACAGCTCTTACAAATGCAAGCGCAAGTAAGCTGATTACGTTCGTAAAGGCATAAAGAAAGGAGAGATAAACAGATGACAATATTTGATCTTATTACAAGTCAGGAATTGACAGCATATTGGGAGCGGCTTCCAGATGATGATGTATATCCGGCGCAGGAGTTATTCCCGAACGATAAAAAGAGAGGCTTAACGCTCAAATGGCTTAAAGGTGCTTCCGGCCAGCCGATTGTATTAAAGACATCTGCTTTTGATGCAGCGGCAGTTCCGAGACCAAGAATTGGATTCGATAAGTTAAGTGCAGATATGCCATACTTCAAAGAATCCAAGTATATTGATGAAGAGATGCGGCAGGAACTTAACATGGTTCTTGAAACCGGAAATCAGGCATACATCGATTCTATTATTTTAAGAATCTTTGATGACCAGACAGAACTTCTCAAAGGTGCAAGAGCTTCTCGCGAGAGAATGAGAATGATGGCTCTGACAACAGGTGTTATTTCTATGGCAGCAAATGGACAGACGTTTGCATATGATTATGGTGTAACACACAAAGGAAATGCAGCGGTTGACTGGGAGACGTCAGCAACATGTGACCCGATGGAAGACATGAGAAAAGCTATTGAGAAAATTTACGATGATACTGGCGCTGTTATCACAAGAGGTATGTGTGATAGAAAAACCTGGAGAGACCTGAGAAACAGCGACAAGATTAAGAAAGAAATCTTCGTACTGACAAACGGCATGGGTGCTATTTCAGACAAGAAGTTATCACAGTATCTACTGGATGAACTGGGGATTGTACTTAAGGTAAATCCGTACAAGTACAAAGATGAGAAAGGTGTTACAACTCCTTACATGCCGACTGATACAGTTGTGTTATTCCCAGATGGCGCACTTGGAAAGACATGGTTTGGAACAACTCCGGCTGAGTCTGATTTGATGGCTTCTAAGGTTGCTAACGTATCAATCACAGATACAGGTGTTGCAGTAACCACAGTTGAGAAAGCAGACCCAGTTAATGTAGAAACAATCGTTTCTATGATTTGTCTGCCTGACTTCCCTATGGCAGATCAGGTTTATATCCTTGATACAAAGGCATAAGGAGGTAAAGGCATGGTAGTTATTACAAACGGAATTAATGAGTTTGAGGTTTCCAGAGGTGCTTATGAAAGCATCTTCCGGAAGCAGGGCTATTCTATCATCGTTGATACAGAAACAGAAGCTGTAGAAGATAATAATGATGGTGCAGAAGCAACTGAGCATGCGGAACATGTTGACAAAGATGCTGAAGCTCTGGTGGAAAAGCCTATTTCGCAGTGGACAAAAAATGAAGTAAAGAATTTCATCGCTAAAAAAGGAATTGACGTTTCCGGAATCACAAGCTTTAACGAAGTTAAAGACAGAGTGAGAAAATACATCGAAGAAGAGATGTAAGAAAGGAGGTGGCATTTAGATGCCAGATTCTAAAGTGATTGATATAATCAAAAGAGAGGTAAGAGAAGAACAGTTCCCGTACTTCAATGAGGATGATTTTACATATTACTTAGAAAAGAACGGTGGTGATGTAAATGCCACCATTTACGAGATGCTTCTTATTAAGTCTGCTTTCTGGACGTTTATACGCTTTACGAGGATTCGACTTTTTATCCGGTTTTTCTT
>OGXU01000207.1_pt1 | contig 35922 bp, 23 predicted proteins | sample 1576381 | NCBI WGS metagenome assembly OGXU01 (sample SAMEA3541544, study PRJEB24748) | human gut metagenome | biome: human gut; feature: human-associated habitat; material: faeces | place: China | collected 2012 | reverse complement strand
ATAATAGACCCATTGGAAGAGTCAAGTATGCACTGGCTTAATTCCGCCAACGGGTAATATCTCTTTTTCATAGATTATTTCTTTTTTGAATATTCAATTAATTTTTCTTTGCCCATTTCAAATCAGTAGCTTCATTGTCAGCGCCACCCAATTCAGCTACACCCTGATTATAGTTTGCTGTATTATTCTGCGCTTCTGTATATGGGAAGCTCAAACGACGCATACCTCTTATACTACTTACGCCACAATCGGAAAGATTATCAATGCAAGGATAAAGTTCAGGATAACCTGTTCTACGATATTCAGCCCATGCTTCCATACCCAAAGGATAATTGGCAATCCACTTCTGAGTAATAATACGCTGGAAGTTTTTACCTGTAAGCGAATTATCGTTGTCATCCCATTTCACAGATACTGTATTAGTAATAGAAGCCGGTGCGTTTTGTACATCATCACTAGCATGTGATACGACAGGAGCTTGATCTATAGCTAAATAATCATCAGCAGCTACAGTATATTGTTCCATAGAAAGATTAATACCTGTTTCATAATATTCCTTAGCAGATTTATTACCAACATTCCAGCCTCTTAAAATACCTTCTGCACGTAAGAATGCTGTTTCTGCAGCACAAAATACCAGCAACTTATCAGATCCAGAAATGGCAGGTGTAGAGAAAGCAGAAGCAGCTCCTTTATCAAAATTGCTATCACCTGTACGCATACCGACATACTGATCTGTTTTGCCTGTCATAGTCGACTTATTAAAATACTTAGGCATACGAGGATCGTTATAAGCATTCATATAATCGACAATATTAGCATTTACACGCAAGTCACCCCAGCTGACAGCAGCCAATTGATAAGGATTAGTCTGTGTGCCACAGTCCATCATAGCATTGTCAGCATTAGTTTCAATTAATCCAGCCTTATCGGCAACAGCAGCCTCAGCTGCTTCCTTTGCCATATCAGGCCAAGCATTACTGATACGCATTGCAACGCGTAAACGCATAGAATTGGCCAATTTAGCCCAACTTGCATAATTACCGCCAAACACCGGATCATTTGAACCTAGAGGAGCAAATCCACTTGTACCTACATAATAGTCATAAAGCACACTTGCTGCATTTGCCAAATCTTCCAAAATATGCTTGTAAACTTCTTCCTGAGAATCGTAAGCTACATAGAAATTACCTTTCTTTACCTGACTATAAGGAAGAGGACCATAACAGTCTGCTACACGCAACATGGTAATGGCACGAATCATGCAAGCAAATGCATAATAATGACCTGTAGAATTTGTTGCTTCCTGAATTTGGAAAAAGTTTCCATAAATCTTTTCAAACGGAGTATTCCATGGACCTGCACTCCATGCGTCACTTGGATTGAATGTTCCAAAGTTTGTTCCACTCCATGTATTAGAACAACAAAGATAACCGCCTAACTGTCCTACCATCTGATCCATCATCTGAGAATCATTCTGCTGAATATTGACAATAGTTTCAATCATTGATTTCATCAGTGTAGCAGGATCGGCCTCATGGATCTGATACTGATTAGTATTATATTCTTCAAATTTATCGGTACAACCTCCTGCCAACATCAGTAAAGCTGCTCCCAATGTTATATGTTTCAAATAATTTTTCATAACGTGAATCTCCTTTAAAATTAGAATTGAACTTTTACATTAAAACCAATATTACGCAAACTTGGCTGCATAAAATAGTCCACATTCATATAATAGTTACTTGAAGTAGCTGCAGACAATTCTGGGTCGAAAGGAGCTTTACAATAAATCATCCACAAGTTACGTCCTACAACACCTAAAGTAACATTAGCTACATTCTTAAACCATTTTTTAGGCAGAGTATAGTTCAAGCTCAATTCCTGCAAACGTACATTTGTTGCACTATACAAATAATAGCGAGCATATCCACCTTCACCTGTACCAATTGTCTGATAGTATTTCTGAGCATCAACCATACCATTATTAATAGGAATACCACCATTATCACGAGCTGTAGCAGAAGCTTCAGATACACCGTAATAATCCAAAATACCTTGTGTTGCTGAATAAGCCAATCCACCAACTCGAGCAGATAAAACAACTCCTAAATCAATACCTTTATAAGTAAAGTGGTTAGTCCATCCCAAATTGAAATCTGCATCCAAATCTCCAACTTTAGTCGGCGTAGAAGAAGATGTCATTGAAAGATTTCCATTCTGGTCTACTTTAATGTTACCATTGTTGTCACGAGTTAACTGATTGTATACATAAATATCAGTCATTGAACCACCTTCTGTCAAAATAACACGGGGAGCAACATTTTCTTTTCCTAACCAACCAACAGGCATATTATCCATTTGGATTTCTTCTCCTGTTACAGGATTTATACTACCACTAGCCAAACGTACAACTTTATTACGGTTCAATGTGAATGTTGCATTTGAAGACCATCCAAATCCAGCCCATTCATCCTGGAAGCCAAGAGCTAATTCCAGACCTTGGTTCTGTACGTTACCAGCTTGTACAATCGCTTTATTATAACCAGAAGAAGAAGGTATATCAACCTTAAATGTTTGATTTAAAGTATTTGACCGATAATAAGTTGCATCTAAATTGAAACGGTTTTCCCAGAACTTCAAATTAAGACCGATTTCCCAAGACTTAGTCTTTTCTGGTTTCATATTATCCATCGGGTATACAGTCGGATTTTCCCAGTTGTGAGTTTGAGCATTATATTCATAACCAGGATTTGTCAGATAACGATCAAATGATGAAGCTACAACTGTATATGAACCACGAACCTTTGCATAAGTAATAACCTCCGGCAGTTCAAACATCTCAGACAATACAGCAGACAAACCAACTGATGGATAGAAGAAAGAAGCCTGATCAGAGAAAGCTAATTTAGAATCCCAGTCATTACGCCCTGTTAATGTTAAATACAACTGATTTCTCCAGCTTAACTCAGCACTGGCAAATACACTCTGAATTTCATCTTTGTATCCTTGAGGATCCGGTTTGTAGTTAGCAGAGAAGTTAATGTTATTAATTTGGAAGAAATTCGGAATAATCAAGTCACCGGCAAGGAACAATTCATCCATCGAAGTATGATAGATAGATGCACCAAAGTTTGCATTCAGTCTAAACTCACCAAAAGTTTTATCAATATTACCTAAAACATCAGCATACAGCGAACGTTCCTGGCGCATTGCATCTTCCAAACCACCATTCACACCACAGAAAGTAGTAAGAGTAGAAGCCGATTTTTCATTACGGTTACGATAATCTGAGTTATCCAAATTTACACGTCCTGTAATATTGAACCAATCGGTAACTTTCCATTTTAAAGAAGCACTCAACATATAACGTTTCTTTTCAGAAGTACGCAAAATTTTATTTTGAATCCAATACGGATTTTGTAAAGACATACCACCATCACCATATGGCCAATATTGCCTCATATATCCATAATCTGTATCATAACGTTCATACAAACGGATTTCATCGAAGTTATCACCACGAGGAAATAAATACAGAGCTGGCAATGGGTTGTAATACTGTCCCTGTGACACCATATTCTTATTATTCTGAATAATGTATTGAGCACCGATGTCCAAAGTCAAACGATCATTCAAGAAGTTTGTTGTATTACGGGCCGTAAAGTTATAACGGTTATAACTATTATTAGGAAGGATACCATCTGAATTTGTTGTAGATGCAGACAAATAAGTCTGGTTCTTTGAATTACCTGTAGATAAAGCAATTGAGTTAATGATGTTTGTTCCTACATTGAAGAAATCCGAAGGATCATATCTGTTAGCTGTAGCAGCTCCCCAGCTAAACAAACCTGAACTTGTACCATAACGATTTTGCATTTCAGGCATGATATATGCCTTAGAGAAAGTTGTACTGTTTGATACTGTAATATTAGTTTTTTCAGTCTGACCTTTCTTTGTAGTAATCAATACGACACCATTTGCAGCAGCAGAACCATACAAGGCAGCAGCAGAAGGACCAGTCATCATACTAACACTGGCAATATCATCCGGGTTCAAATCGGCAACAGCATCAGAGCCACCCATATCACCGTACTGACCTTCACCACCACTCGAACCTGTATTAAAGATAGGCACACCATCTATTACATACAAGGCATTGTTATCCTTTGTCAAAGATTTCATACCACGCATAACGACACGAGCAGCACCACCGGCACCAGTTGCACCGCTACTGATTTGTACACCAGCAACTTTACCAGCCAAAGAATTCATAAAGTTCGCATCTTTTACAGCAGTCAAAGCATCACCTTTCACTTCCTGCACATTATAACTCAAAGCTTTCTGTGAACGCTTGATACCTAAGGCAGTTACGACAACCTCATCCAAGACTTCTGTGTCTTCCTTCATTACAATCTGTCCTAACTGAGGACGAACTGTCATTGTCTGAGTCTTATAGCCGATATAAGAAATCTCAAGAGTTGCTCCTTCATTCACAGACAAGGTAAAATTACCATCAATATCGGTAATAGTACCGTTTGTTGTTCCAACTTCAAGGATACTTACGCCAATCAAGGGCTCACCCTTTGCGTCAACTACCTGACCTGTTGTGGTAACCTTTGCCACTGAACTCGATGACAACGATTCATTTGATACCGAACTGCTACTTGATGAAGCATACAATGCTGCATTATGACCGGAAGCAATCAGCAAGAACAAGAGTAATTTTGATAATTTACTTCGTTTCATAGATTAAGATTTAATTTGTTATTAAAAAAGGTATCCTATTTTTTTAAAGTAGATGCAAATATAATTATTTTATATTATCGATAGTATAAAAACAAAATAATTATATATACATTTTATAATAATTAAATATCTTAAAAAATGTTAAGAACAAATTTAAGATATTTAATTACCTATCATTTCACAATGATTTCATCGACAAACTGTATACCATCTTTATATAAAGAATCAGCCATTGCCTGATATCTGATATATCGTGCATCAGTTTCACCTTCCCAACTGAATTTTTTAAATGACACTGAATCATCTTTTTGAACCTGATGATCAATAGCAGTTAGCTGAGTATAATCTTTACCATCAACAGAAGATGATATGACAACTTTTGATGGCATATATACATAAGGTCCCCAGATCTGCATGAAATCAGCAGATACAGAATGAATCTTTGTAACCTTCTCCAAGTCAATCACTACATCCATCCGATGATTATTTGCAAATCCCAGCCAACGTTTATCATTATAATTCCATCCTCCACGCAGACCATCAGTCAATGTTTTTTCTCCATTTGCCGGATAATTAGGCCAATACGGAATATTGAAAGTCACTTTTTTACCCAAAGCCAAATGTTCTACCGGCTGGCTATATTCTTTTCTATTACCTATTTCCTTAGCATAATCAAAAGTATTATATCCTTTCTCTTTAAGTACCGGTATTATCTTTAATATTCTTTCGTGGAAAGAATCCCAAGATTTTTTTTCAGGTGCAGTCCATGCTACTTCCGACAAAGCAATGGCACGCGGATAAAGCATATATTCCATATGCTCATCAGTTGGAATATATTCTGCCCACAAATTTGCTTGGACTCCCAATATAAAATCTTGTTTGTCTGCACTAATAGAATCAGGAACAGGATTATAAGAATATACTTTTTCCAATGGCAGATAACCGCCAATAGCCTCAGGCTGAGAATATGGTGCATCCTGATAACTGTCGAAATAACAATATTCTCCAGGAGTCATAATTGCATGATGACCAGATAATACGGCATCAATTCCGCCTTGTTCACCACGCCATGACATAACAGTTGCATTAGGAGCTAATCCACCCTGAAGTATTTCATCCCATCCCAGCAAACTGCGTCCATGTTCGTTCAGGAAACGCTCCATGCGATGAATCAGATAACTCTGCAATTCATCAACATCCTTCAACCCTTCTTCTTTCATACGCTTCTGACACAACGGACAGCTTTTCCATGCAGCTTTCGAAGCTTCATCACCTCCAATATGAATATATTCGGAAGGGAACAACTCCATTACTTCTGTCAGCACATTTTCAAGAAATTCAAATGTCTTTTCATTGCCGACACAAAAATCAGACTGCTTTCCCGGTTCATGGGTACACGATAACTCCGGATATGCAGTAAGTACCTCTTCTGAATGAGAAGGCATTTCTATCTCTGGAATGATAGTGACACAATGTAACCGTGCATACTCTACCATCTCACGGATATCATCTTTTGTATAATAACCTCCTTGTGCTTCCGGATCTGTTTCTTCACAATATCCTCTATCACCATTCCACCACTCTTTCCAAGTCTTTCCTTTACGCCATGCAGCCAACTGAGTCAAACGAGGGTATTTATCAATAGCAATTCTCCAGCCTGCTGCATCGGTAAGATGCAGATGCAATCTGTTAAATTTATAATGAGATAACAGATCTATCTGCTTCTTTACAAATTCTTTCGAACGGAAATGACGCGAAACATCAAGCATAATTCCTCGATAGGGAAAACGAGGTTCATCTACTATATCAACAAACTGTACACGTCCTTTACCCTGCTCCGCCAACTGGATTAAACTCTGTACACCATAGAACAAACCGGCATCAGACAAAGCTTTTATAGAAACTCCATCTTCGCCAACATGTACAGAATAACCTTCGGGAGAAGAAATACCCTCAATAACATCTACCAGTTCCAGACGAATAGAATTTGTCTTTGTATTATCCGCTTCGTACGATACTGGTAAGTTAGTCTCAGTAAATGCCGTTTTAACTATAGCCCAATCATCTTCATTTCCCTCAAAAGAAACACGAGTGTCCTTGTTCCATTCGAACGCACCATTACCAAAAGAACATGAAAGCGGCAAAGGTGTTATAGCTACTTCATCTTTCTTTGTACAGCTGCCAGCCAGCAACAGCACCAGACTCAAAAGAGCCAACAGTGATTTTTTCATATAATCATTAATTTAAAATTATTTCGTCTACCAATAAAAATGGAGCCTTACCTGCATCCCAGTGCCAATCGGGCATACTTTTTTCACTGATTACCTTTATTTTAACATATGTAGCCTTACAAGGATCAAATGAAAGCTCATGTTCTACAATTCCATCTGAGTCAGACTCCTGCATTTGCTTATACTCTTGAGAAGCAACTTCTTTATAATTCTTATTGTCGGAGGATACAGAAACAGAAAAACCTCTGGCATCGAAAAGCCATGCATCTTTTCTGACATATACATGAACTGAAGCTGAGCTCAATATAGTTTCAGCCTGCATATTTATGACAGCCTCCAAATCATTACCTGCTACAGCCAGCCATGCTCCTGTATCGAAACTGTGATTACCATTTCTTCCGTCGACCAAAACGACCGGTCCGTCAGGGCTAAAACGGGATTCATTGGGCTGCAACAGCACAACAGGTTTCAAGGTAGCTTTATTGAAACGAATGGTATCAACAGATATTTTACTTGTACGGTCCGGATGAACTGCCATTGTTTTTAATACAACAGACTGGTCTATCGTAAAAGGTTTTGTATATTTCAATGATTTTTCTGTTGGATCCTGACCATCAAGTGTATAATAAATAGGATCATCGGCCATCGTACTTAACTGTACATTCAATACATGATTTACCGTATCAGCTTTCATGTCAACATTTACATCGTACACATGTGTAGCATAATTCCAGCCATAACAATCGTATACAGCAACCAGATGAGGAACTCTCCGCAGAAAATCTTTATAATCTTTTTTAGAAGGATCAGTCCACTGAACTTCCGCAGCTGCTCCCAGACGAGGAAGAACCATATATTGAACCTGAGAGAATACAGGAATATATTCTGTCCATAAATTAGCCTGTACACCTTTTATATATTGCTGCTCTTCTTTTGTCAGTTCCTTAGGCATCGGTTCATAATTATAAGTCTTTTCAATAGGCAAATATCCACCGATAGCCAAAGGCTCATCTTCCACTTTCTTAGACTGATAATAATCGAAATACAAATACGTATTGGGAGTCATTATCACATCGTGATGCTGATGAGCAGCTTCAATGCCTCCACTTTCACCAATCCACGACATCAATGTAGCATCAGGCACCAAACCTCCTTCCAGTATCTCTGTCCAACCAATGATACGTTTTCCTTTCTCTTTCAGATATTTTGCAGCTTCCTGAATCATATAACTCTGCAAACGTTGTTCCTTTGTATGTTTGGCATCCGATTTCAATCCCAGACTCTTGATTCGCTCCTGACACTTCGGACACTTTTCCCAACGTACTTTCGGACACTCATCTCCGCCAATATGAATATATTCAGACGGGAATATATCAGCAACTTCAGACAACACGTCTTTTACAAACTGCAATGTAAAATCATTTCCTACACATAAAACATCCTGAGATACCCCCCATATCGTTCTTACTTCATAAGGTCCTCCGGTACAGCCCAATTCTGGATAAGCTGTCAGTGCAGCCTGCATATGTCCCGGCAAATCAACTTCAGGAATGATAGTAATATGACGCTTGGCTGCATAATCAATTACATCACGCAATTCATCCTGAGTATAATATCCACCATAAGGTTTTCCATCGTATATACCACTATACCAACGACCGACTACCGTTTCTTTACGCTCTGAAGCAACAGACATCAGTTTGGGATATTTCTTTATTTCAATACGCCAACCCTGATCATCAGTCAAATGCCAGTGGAAACGGTTAATATTATGCAGCGCGAGCATATCAATAAAAGTCTTGACTTCATCTACCGTATAGAAATGACGAGCCACATCCAGCATCGCACCACGATAAGCAAACCGAGGCTTATCATAAATCTCTACTGCAGATAAATTCACGTTTATATCCTGAGCCACAGGTAAAGATTTTCTTAAAGTCTGGATGCCATAAAAGACACCAGCTTCGGAAGCTCCGGAAATGCAAACTCTTTTATCATTAACAATCAATTTATATGCTTCTGCGTTATCGTCACTCAGATCAAGAGTCAGGCAAATCGCTCCATCTACCGGCATACCAGCATAGGAAGTCAGCTTTACTCCTGTCTGTCTTTCTACATAATCAACCAAGAACTCTGCATTATCCTGCATCTTCTGATTGTTTTCAGGATATATAACAGCAATTCCGTCTTTCAACAAAAAAGAAGCATCACCTTTACAATTTACATCTAGGGGCTTGGGAATGATTTCATAATCAGAATTCAACGTTCTTTTTTCGGAGCATGCATAAAAACAAGTAGAAAACAATATACACAGCACGCCCATCAAATTAAATGAAATCCTTTTCATACAGCAAGTAAAGATTTAAGTATAACAAAATGGCAATTCCATCTATTTTTGCAATTACCTTATGCAAAGGTATAAATTTAAATAACAATAGCAAGAATATTAATTAAATATTTTAATAATAAACAAATCCTTATTTCTGTATTTAAATAATTATAACATATATAATTGACATCATCAATATATCAATAAAAGAAGCTCAATAGAAATTGCTGATAGAAATAAAAAACATATACAAAAAAGTTTATTCCTATTCTGATTTTTAAGGACTATTGCTGTTTAATCAGCCAATAAGATAAAATCAGTCAATACAGATTCAAAAGCCAAAACCAAAAACAGAACTCAACAAAATAACCATCGGCTTATCTTCTTGCAGCATATATAATAAGGAGTATAAAAATTACCCATTCCTTCTTTTCTTCCACAACTGCCAGCTATTGATTATGTTCTGCCATACCACATAACTCCCAGGAGCTATCGCCGATGCCGGATTCAAATAAGTGTATGCCATCCATATTGCAAGTACCGTATTTTTTTGTCCTAATGCCTGGCCACCACTGATACGGTTGTCGTGTCGGCCACCAATATACTTTCCAAGCCAGAACTGCAACACACACACAACAAGAGCCCAGAAAGCAATCAGAAGTTCTTCACCCACAGAAATGTTTCCTTCAACAACCGAGCGGGTAGTCTGTCCCATTACAATAATCAGAGCTAAGGCCCACAAATAAAAAGCCATATCTTTCAATCCTACAAGAAAACGGTGAACAGAAGGAAAGAAACGGCGCAAAAGAACAGCTGTAAAAAATGGGAACAACAGCAATGGAAAGACCTTTCCTAATATACGCAAAAAAGATTCTCCAAAAGCAATATCAGTTGGTTCTACCAAAGGAAAGACCAATGGAACCATGATAGCCGCAAGCAAATTTGACAACAATGTATAAGTAGTAAGCGCAGCAGCACTTCCTCCCAGCTTTCCAGTAATAACAGCTGCTGCTGTAGCAGTGGGACAAATCAAACATACCATAGCTCCTTGCAATGCAGCACGCCAATATTCATCCAGCGGCAAAAAAAGCAACAGACATGCTACTAGCAAACAAGACAGGAACTGGACAAGCAACAACCATCCCTGCCAGCATTGAGGAACAAGTTCTTTTACCTCAACCTTACAGAAAGTCAGCAACAACTGGGCAAAAATAAGAAATGGTGTAAGCCATGCTATCAGAATTTTCACAACCGGCCGAGTCGGAGTCAGAAAATCGAATGTAGCAAAACAAAAATAACCTATAACTCCTGCAAGCATTGCAAGAGGAAGTGTCCAATTCTTTATAAACTGTAACATAATCACTCTGTTTATTCAACCGACAAAAGTACGCAAAACCATCAAAACATATTGTAATTTTAATTGTTTTTATAGGCGTTATCTACTGAAAACTAATTCTTGTCAATGTAAATAGAAACAGAGTGCAAAAAAAATATTAACTTTGCAGCGAATGAACTATATGAAAAAGAATATATTCCACATACTATATATTATTTGTTTTCTGCTGATTTTCGGACAATCAGAAAATGGACAGGCTGCTGCACAGAAGCAATTTACTGTAGTTATCGATGCTGGACATGGAGGAAACGACCCCGGTGCCATAGGAAAACGCGGACGTGAAAAAAATATCAACCTGAATGTCGCATTAAAATTAGGACAGCTCATCGAAAACAACTGTAATGATACACGCGTCGTATATACTCGTAAAAAGGATACATTTGTTCCACTGCACAGACGAGCAGAAATAGCCAATAACGCAAAGGCTGATTTATTTATTTCCATACACACCAATTCTCTTGCATCACGAAATAGCAAAGTCAGTGGTACAGAGACCTATACACTAGGTCTTCACCGTACACAAGAAAATCTGGAAGTTGCCAAGAAAGAAAACTCTGTAATCTTAATAGAGGACGACTACAAGCAACGTTATGCAGGATTTAACCCAAATTCGGCTGAAAGCTACATCATATTCGAGTTTCTTCAGGATAAATACCTGTCGCAGAGTGTAAACTTTGCTTCAATGATACAAAAACAGTTCCGCCAAAGTGCGCGCCGTATAGATAAGGGAGTGCATCAAGCTGGCTTTCTGGTACTACGTGAAACATCAATGCCTAGCGTGCTGATAGAACTGGGATATATCACCAATCCTAACGAAGAAGCGTATCTGTTATCAGAACAAGGTTCTTCTGCTTTGGCCAAAAGCATTTATCAGGCTTTTTTAAATTACAAACAGCATAGCCGAAAAAGTGCAACTGCAGTTTCTCCAGTCAGTGAACCGGAAGAAGATATAGAAACTCCAGAATCAGAACCACAGCAAACAAACATAGAAAGTATGCAAAGTCCTTCTCCTGTTGCATCCAAGCCTTCTGAGAAGAACACTACAGCTACTTCAAAGAAAACAGAAACAGATAACAAGCCGGTATTCAAAATTCAGATACTTACTTCAGACAGAATACTTCCTGCACAAAGCAGATTATTCAAAGGACTGTCGCCTGTAAGCCGTTATAAGGAAAACGGAATCTACAAGTATACTTATGGAGAAAGTACGGATTACAACCGCATACTCCGCTTAAAACGAAGTAAAGTAGACGGTAAGTTTAAGGATGCTTTCATTATAGCCTTCAAGAACGGAGAAAAAATGAATATCAATCAAGCTATCAGAGAATTCAAGAAAAACAGATAACAATAGAATCCAGACAAATATGAAAAAAGAAGTAAAAATAGGTTTAGCAGGAATTGCCGCGTTACTTATACTTTTCTGTGGCATCAATTACCTGAAAGGTATTAATATGTTTAAGCCGGAAAGTTATTATCATGTAGAGTTTACCGATATTAACGGACTTGCTCAATCCAGCCCCGTATTCGCTAATGGATTTAAAGTTGGTATCGTACGTGATATAGAATATAATTACCAAAAGCCAGGACATGTTGTTGTGGGTATCGAAATGGATCAGGAAATGAAGATTCCTACAGGAAGTAAAGCTGAGCTTATAACAGAAATGCTGGGAACTGTAAAAATGAATCTCATCCTGAATCACGAAAGTACCACATATTATAATGAGGGAGACACATTACCAGGTACAGCTAATACAGGACTGTTAGGAGCAGCAGAAAAAGATCTGCTTCCCAAAATGGAACAAATGCTTCCTAAACTGGATTCCATTCTGGGCTCATTAAATAAATTATTGGCAGATCCTGCATTGAGCAAAACATTGCATAATGCAGAACAGCTGACAGCTTCTTTAAATTCAACAAGTGCCCAGTTGAATAAGTTAATGTCAACAGATGTTCCTCAGCTGGCAGGTAATGTAACTGCTATTACAGAAAACTTAAAGACTATTACCGACAATTTAAAAGGTGTAGACTATGCATCTACTCTTGCCAAAGCTGATTCTACACTGCAAAATGTATATTTGCTTACAGATAAATTAAACAGAACAGACAATACGCTAGGATTACTTATGAATGATTCCAGCTTGTATAATAACCTGAATGCAACAACAGCCAACGCTGCCAGCCTGCTGGAGGATTTAAAGTCTCACCCAAAACGTTATGTACATTTCTCACTTTTTGGGAAAAAAGATAAATAAACACACTATATAGAAATATTCTAAATAATAAATTAGACTAACATCTAAACAAATAGAATAATAACTTCTTGATTATCAAGCAAAAGCAATCAAGAAGTTATTATATTCAAAGACAGAAACAAATATATAAACATTTGAGAAACAACTTCTTGCAAACGAGCAAATCTGGGAATATTTCTAAAGAAGCCATTCAACAAACAAATCACTGATTCCCAACCTATTGTAAGAATAATTAAAAAAGCAAACAAAAAGACATTTGTTTTTCTGAAAATTGATTACGAAATTTGCAAACGTAGAAGTTTCGCTTTATTAATAACAGATTAAATATGATTGAAAACAATCAGGCTATTGCATTGTGGAAACGTTGCTTAAACTTTATAAAAGATAACGTTAATGCGACAGCCTATAAAACATGGTTCGAACCCGTCGTTCCATTAAAATACGAGGATAAAGCCTTGACTATAGGGGTTCCCAGTCCTTTCTTCTATGAATATTTGGAAGAAAAGTATGTGGGGCTCTTGCGTGCCGCCATTTATAAAGAAATTGGTGAAGGCACAGAGTTGATGTATTCTATACTCACAGACAAGACAAACCATATAGCCATCGATATGAAAGGGACAGAGCGTTCATCAGCTTTGCCTCCTCAGGCTCCTATACATAATGGTAATAAGGCTCCCAGCCTATTACAAGCTCCGGCTGTGCAAGACTTAGATCCACACTTGAACCCTAATTATAACTTTGAAAATTTTATAAAGGGAACAAGTAATGAGTTTTCAAGAACTGTAGCCGAAACCGTAGCTCAAAATCCGGCACGTACATTCAACCCTTTATTTCTGTATGGTCCGTCAGGTGTTGGAAAGACACACCTTATCAATGCCATAGGTACACGTATAAAGGAACTTTATCCGGAAAAACGTGTTTTGTATGTATCTGCACACTTATTTCAGGTGCAATACACAGACTCTGTGCGTACAAATCACTTCAATGATTTCATCAGTTTCTATCAAACTATTGATGTGCTGATTATCGACGATATCCAAGAGTTTGCCGGTGTAACCAAGACACAGAATACATTCTTCCACATATTCAATCACCTGCACCAGAACGGGAAGCAGTTGATTTTAACTTCCGACCGTGCCCCTGTCATGCTGCAAGGTATGGAAGACCGACTGCTGACACGTTTCAAATGGGGACTTGTTGCTGAATTGGAGAAACCAGACATTGAATTACGCAAAAACATCTTGCGCAATAAAATCCGTCGCGACGGTTTGGTTATTCCAGAATCAGTAATTTGCTACATAGCGGAAAACGTAAATGAAAGTGTTCGCGAACTAGAAGGTATTGTAAACTCACTGTTAGTATATTCTATCCAGCTGAAACGCGAAATAAATCTGGATTTAGCTCAACGTATTGTCCGCAAAGCTGTACGCTGCGCTGAAGTCAAACCACTTACAGTTGATAATATCATCGAAAAAGTATGCAGTCATTATAAAGTGGATGCTTCTACCATCCATACCAAGACCCGCAAACGTGAAGTGGTTCAAGTACGCCAAGTAGCAATGTACCTAGCCAAGAAACATACAGATACATCATCTTCAAAAATCGGTCAGCTGATTGGTAATAAAGACCACGCTACAGTACTTCATGCTTGTAAAATAGTGAAGGATCAGGTAGAGGTAGACAAAGCATTCAAAGCTGAAATTGAAGAAATAGAGGCTAGTTTACATCAAAAATAAAACCAAGAGATACATAAAATAAAAGCCGTGGTATTCGAATACCACGGCTTTTATTTTATGTATAAGACAAGAACATCCCAATTATTTATCAAACAACTGCTGCTTCAATGTTTTTTTCAACAAATCCGACATCGCTTCATTATCAGCCTTTCTATATCTGATATCTGTAAAAATCTGGGCAAGGGTTTCTGTATGATTTATTTCTACAAAATGACGGTTTTCAGAAAGAGATTCCTTATAAGCAAAAATGTCCTCAATCTCTTCTGGTGTATAATCATGATACTTTTCCTGATGGATAATACCCTTTATCGGCAAACGGTCTGGCTGAGCAGGAGATTCATCGGGGTAGCCTACGGTTATTGTTGCAACCGGTATCACCAATTCTGGCAAATTTAATATTTCTATAATCTGATGAGGATTGTAAATGGTAGTTCCTAAAAAACATGTACCCAATCCTTTATCCTCAGCAATCGTACAAAAATTCTGTGTCACCAGCAATGCATCTGTCATTGCATTCATAAAAGAAAGCAAATTATCATATCCCGGTTCAGCTTTTCTTTGGCGACACCATTTACTAAAACGATTAAAATCGGCACAGAAAGTCAGTACAACTGGAGCAGAAGTCACCATCGGCTGGTTAAAATGAGCCGGAGCCAACTGTGCCTTCATTTCCGGATCACGAGTAACAACAACACTATATAATTGCATATTACCCATTGTAGCTGCACGGAAAGAAGTTTCCAGCATATCATTCAACAAATCGACAGGAATATCCTGTGCCTTGTATTTACGTATCGTACGTCTGTTCTTTATTGAATCCATAATTAAAAAGTTGATTTATTTACAAAGGTACAAATAAAAAATAAGTATATAACAATGAATAGCAAATAAACACACCAAAAAGACAAAGTCATTCAAAACAGTAAACTTCAGGAAAACCATAAAATCATAAACAATTAATAATCAAATAAATATAAAAATAAAATGGAAAACTTTGCAGATTGTTAATAACTTCTTTCTCTTTTATTTTGCAAATAAGAAAAACATCTTTAGCTTTGCAGCGGTTTGTTATTCAATAAAGCAATTCTACAAATTAAAAAGAAAATAACGAACTAATATCATTATATAAAAGTGGAAAAACAAACGTACAGCTATGACGAGGCTTACAAGGCATCGTTAGAGTATTTTAAAGGAGATGAACTTGCTGCCCGCGTTTGGGTAAACAAGTACGCTGTAAAAGATTCCTTCGGAAATATTTACGAAAAATCTCCCGTGGATATGCATTGGCGTATTGCTAATGAAGTAGCCCGTATCGAGGCAAAATATCCTAATGCACTCAGTTCGGAAGAACTCTTTGGATTATTCGATCACTTCAAGTACATCGTTCCTCAGGGAAGCCCGATGACAGGTATCGGAAATGATTATCAAATTGCTTCATTATCCAACTGCTTCGTTATCGGTCTGGACGGGAAAGCCGACTCTTACGGTGCTATCATTCGTATCGACGAAGAACAAGTACAGCTGATGAAACGCCGTGGTGGTGTAGGACATGACCTTTCACATATCCGCCCGAAAGGCTCACCTGTAAAAAACTCTGCACTGACTTCTACCGGACTGGTTCCCTTTATGGAACGTTATTCAAACTCAACCCGTGAAGTAGCTCAAGACGGACGCCGTGGAGCACTGATGTTGAGTGTATCTATCAAGCATCCCGACTCTGAAGCATTTATCGATGCCAAGATGACCGAAGGGAAAGTAACAGGAGCCAATGTTTCAGTTAAGCTGGACGATGAATTCATGCAGGCAGCTGTAGAAAACCGTACCTATACTCAGCAGTTCCCTATCGATTCAAACGATCCACAGGTAAAAAAAGAAATCAACGCTTCTGCTTTGTGGAAAAAGATTGTTCACAATGCATGGAAATCGGCAGAACCAGGAGTTCTTTTCTGGGACACCATCCTGAGAGAATCAGTACCCGATTGTTATGCAGACCTAGGTTTCCGCACTGTTTCAACCAATCCGTGTGGTGAAATTCCTTTGTGTCCGTATGACTCTTGCCGTCTGCTTGCCATCAACCTTTACTCATATGTAGTAAATCCATTTACTCCTGAGGCATATTTCGACTTTGAATTATTCAAGAAACATGTCGGATTGGCACAACGTATCATGGACGACATTATCGATCTGGAACTTGAGAAAATCGAAAAAATCATGGAAAAGATTGATTCAGACCCTGAAAGTGAAGAAGTAAAGGGAACTGAACGTCATCTGTGGGAAAAGATTTATCGCAAATCTGGTCTAGGACGCCGTACCGGAGTAGGTATTACAGCCGAAGGAGATATGCTTGCCGCTATGGGATTGCGCTACGGAACAGAAGAGGCTACCGAATTTTCTGAAAAAGTACACAAAACAATCGCAATAGAAGCTTACCGTTCTTCAGTCAATATGGCAAAAGAACGTGGAGCATTCGAAATATACGATGCTGCACGCGAAGTAAATAACCCGTTCATCAACCGTATAAAAGACGCCGATCCGGAACTCTACGAAGACATGAAAAAGTACGGACGTCGTAACATTGCCTGTCTGACAATCGCTCCAACCGGAACAACCAGCTTGATGACTCAAACAACATCGGGAATTGAACCGGTATTCATGCCTGTGTACAAACGTCGCCGCAAAGTAAATCCAAACGATGCAAATGTACACGTAGATTTCGTAGACGAAACAGGAGATGCTTTTGAAGAATACGTTGTATTCCACCATAAGTTCCTGACATGGATGCAAATAAACGGATACGATCCAGACAAACATTATACACAGGAAGAAATAGACGACCTGGTTGCCAAATCTCCTTATTATAAAGCTACATCAAACGATGTAGACTGGCTGATGAAGGTCAAAATGCAGGGACGTATCCAGAAATGGGTAGACCACTCAATCAGTGTTACTATCAACCTGCCAAATTCTGTTGACGAGGAACTGGTAAACCGCCTTTACGTAGAAGCATGGCGTTCAGGCTGTAAAGGATGTACCGTATACCGTGACGGTTCACGCGCCGGAGTTCTCGTTTCTACACAGAAGAAAAAGGATAAGAAAGAAGAAGAGTGCCAATGCAAACCACCTCAGGTAACAGAAGTACGTCCTCGTGTTCTGGAAGCCGATGTCGTTCGATTCCAGAATAATAAAGAAAAATGGGTGGCTTTCGTAGGACTACTCGACGGACATCCATACGAAATCTTCACAGGTCTGCAAGACGAAGAGGAAGGTATCCTGCTGCCGAAATCAGTAACTTCCGGACGTATCATCAAGAGTTACGATGAAGACGGAACGAAGCATTACGACTTCCAGTTTGAAAACAAACGTGGTTACAAGATGACCATCGAAGGACTTTCTGAGAAGTTCAACAAGGAATACTGGAACTATGCAAAACTGATATCCGGTGTGTTACGTTGGAGAATGCCTATCGAACAGGTTATCAAACTGGTAGGTTCATTGCAGCTCGACAGTGAAAACATCAATACCTGGAAAAACGGTGTACAGCGTGCATTGAAGAAATACGTACAAGACGGAACCGAAGCCAAAGGTATGAAATGTCCTAACTGCGGACATGAAACCTTAGTTTATCAGGAAGGCTGTCTGATTTGCAAGACTTGTGGAACATCACGCTGCGGATAAAATGATGAAGCAGGCTACAGACATGTATATTCATCTGAAAGGTCTCAGACTGTACGCTTATCACGGTGTACTGCCTCAAGAGAATCGTGTAGGAGCGCAATATACAATCGACTTACGTCTGAAGACAGATTTTACACTCGCAGCTGAAACCGACCGGCTGGAAGGAACCATAAACTACGCAGATGTATTCAATGCCGTAAAAGAAGAAATGCGCATTCCTTCCCAACTGCTTGAACATGTAGCATGGAGAATTGCCCAAAGGCTATTGGATGATTTCCAGACAATAAGTGAAATCAATATTGCACTTTACAAGCAAAATCCTCCGATGGGGGCCGACTGTTCACAAGTAGGTGTAGAAGCAACTTACATCAGATAAATAAAGAAAAGGAGTCCGGATGATGAAAGTGACCTGAACCAACTATCACTTCATCTATCCGGACTCTTTTTTTATACCCTTTACTATGCAAAATATCAGTGCCAAAAAGATATCTCTTTTTTTAAGGCAAATCTGAAAAGCAAAGCTAAAAAGACTTCTAAAAAACATGCCCTTTACCGATTTTAGCCTCAACTCTAAAAACAGTAATAGAAAGAGCTGAAAAACAGATAAAAGACATGTTTTTTATATCTTAAGGAAGTTTTTGCAAAAACATCATGGTCTTTTACAAAAATCTGTACGAAAGTTTCTGTCACTTCGTACAAAAAAACAGCCAAAATTCATGTTCTTTATACGAATAATTCATCTTCTTTTTCATAACTTACCAGCAAGTTCTTGCAATCGGCCTCAAACACCTTATAATCCTCTTGTCACAACGTAATCTTTTCCGGCTTCTGTTGCCAGATCATACTCATAGACTCTCGGAATAACCGGATATTGCGGATTGATTTCCTTCGATACCAAAGGCTCTTTAATAGCAGCCTGACGAAACAGCGGATTAGGATTTGTCCCCGATGCCGGCTTCAGCCCCTCTCCTTTCAAGGGAACATACGAACGCAGACGCAGGTTTCCTCCTATGCGGGAGTGAATCTTAGCAGTATTCAACTGTACGCCATTCCAGTCCATATCGACAACAAATCCTCCGCGGGCAACCAATCCTTTGACTTTACCTTCCGCCCATTTGTCGGGTAAAGCCGGAAGCAAATGCACTGCTCCGTCGTGACTCTGAAGTAACATTTCTGCAACTCCAGCCGTAAATCCGAAATTTCCGTCTATCTGGAAAGGAGGATGCGCGTCAAACAAGTTAGGATACGTACGTCCTTCAGGATATTCTTCTTTTACCTTGTCATTGGGCAGCAGAACCAGCAAATTGGAAATCATCTTATACGCATGATTACCGTCGAGCAGGCGTGCCCACAGATTAATCTTCCATCCGATAGACCATCCGGTAGCCTTATCACCACGCTGCAGTAAGGTGTTTTTTACAGCCTGAAAAAGTTGTGGATGAGTAAACGGAGAAATCTGATTGCTGGGGAACAATCCGTATGCATGCGATACGTGGCGGTGTCCGTCTTTCGGATCGTCCAGATCTTCCAACCATTCCTGCAACTGATTGTAACGCCCTATCTGCATAGGAGCCATTTCGGAAAGCAAGGTTCTCAACGAATCTCTGTAAGCAGCCGGAAGTTCCAGAATTTCAGAAGCAGCCAGTGTATTGCTCAATACATCGAAAATAATCTGATTATCCATCGTACAGCCCGATACGATAGTAGAAGCTTTCTTGGTGTCTTCACCCTTCGGACCATGCTCGGGCGACATGGAAGGAGCTGTAATTTTCCATCCATATTTCGGATGAGGAATCATATACCCCAAGAAGAAATCGGCGGCTCCTCTCATTGCCGGATAAGATTTTCTCAGGAAATCTTTATCGCCGGTATACAGATAATGCTGCCATAAGTGAGTAGTCAGCCAGGCTCCTCCTACCGGCCATGTTCCGTAGAAAGCTTTGTCTACCGGACCAGTGACACGCCAGATATCGGTATTGTGATGTGCCACCCATCCGTTGCAACCATACATCGTACGTGCGGTTTCACGTCCGGTTACAGATAAATCCTGAACCAGATCGAACAAAGGTTCATGGGTTTCCGACAGATTGGTAACCTCTGCCGGCCAGTAATTCATTTCGGTATTGATATTGATGGTATACTTTCCATCCCACGGAGCATTCAACTGATGATTCCAGATGCCCTGCAAATTGGCAGGCTGTCCTCCCGGCTGTGAAGAAGAAATCAGCAGGTAACGGCCATACTGGAACATCAAAGCTGCAAGTGCCGGATCATTTCTCTGACTGAAACCGGCAATACGCTTCACCGTTTCCTGTCTGGCTGTTTTAGTGTTTTCTCCTCCTAGCGAAAGCGAAACACGATTGAACTGCGACTGATAATAGTCGGTATGTGCTTTCAGCGCTTCGGAATACTCTTTTTTCATTGCACCAGCCAACAAAGCAGAAGCTTTCTTGCTTTCATTTCCCTTTACATTATGATAATTGACGAAATTGGTTGCAGCAGCGATATACAAGGTAGCAGCAGTCGCATGCTCAACAGAAATATATTTATCCGTCAGACTGACCTTACCGCCTTCTGCTATCACCTGACTCTGAGTTTCAACTTCGATTACTCCTTTCACACCTTCATGGTCTCCACCTTTGCCGCGAAGAACCAGCTTTTTCCCCTGCTTTTTTACCGTACTTTGCAGCGGAGAATCATAGCTTACCTTAAAATTTAATTCACCTGGTTTATCGGCTGTGAAACGGACAATGATAACCCGATCGGGAAAAGAGGCAAAAACCTCACGCTGAAAGTTCACTCCGCCTACCTGATAACGGGTTGTCGCCACGGCTCTTTCCAGATCAAGGTCACGATAATAATTCTTAGCTTTTTCATGGCCCGGCGCTTCAATAATCAAGCTTCCGATTGTCTGATAAGGCATACCGTTACGCCCCGTATAAAACGTCTGGTCAATCAGGTTCTGGGCGTCCATTGTCTTTCCGGAGAAAATCAGGTTACGTACTTCAGCCAGACTTTCGAGCGCTTTCGGATTGTCATTCCGGTACGGTCCTCCTCCCCAAAGCGTTTCTTCGTTCAACTGCAATTCTTCGCGCAATGTTCCTCCATAAACCATCGCTCCCATCGATGAGTTTCCTACGGGCAGTGCCTCTACCCATGTTTTTGCCGGTTGCTGATACCACAGCTTCAAATTTTGTGCGTGTGCCGAGAGCATCATCCAAACACATGCTCCCACTAATAACAAATGTTTTTTCATATAAGGTTTACTTATTGTATTTACGACGATAAAGATAACTAAAAGAGAAATAGCATCCAACGGTTCAAAATATTTTATTCCGAAAACAGAAAATACAATAAAAAAGCTGTCCGGATTTCCGTTTTCAATACGCAAATCCAGACAGCTTCTCTAATTTCTTTAAAAGAAATTCTATCTCTCCACAATCGGAGTATATGCTACTTCATCGAGTACATTCTTATATGCCGGACGAATAATTCGTCTTCCTTCGAAGTTCAGTTCCTCAATACGGTGTGCCGTCCATCCCACAATACGTGCCATGGCAAAGAGCGGCGTATAAATTTCCATCGGAAGTCCCATCATTTCATAAATGAATCCCGAATAGAAGTCAACATTCGAGCAAACCTGCTTTTTCGTTCCCTTCACCTTCTTGAAACATTCTATGGCACGCTGTTCCAGCAGTTCGAGGAAAGCAAATTCCTTTTCGCATCCCTTTTCGGCCACCAGTTCACTTGCCAGCTCCTTCAGAAGCACTGCACGAGGATCGGAAATGGTATACACAGCATGTCCGATACCATAAATCAATCCGCTTCCGTCGTATGCCTCTTTCCGTAACATACGCATCAGATATGTATCTATTTCGTCCACATTGGTCCAGTCGGAAATAACCTCCTTCAAGTGGTGAAACATCTTTACTACCTGTATATTAGCACCTCCATGCAGCGGACCCTTCAACGATCCGATACCTGCCGCTATGCTAGAATAAGTATCTGTACGGGTAGAACTGGTAACACGTACCGTAAATGTTGAGTTGTTACCACCACCATGTTCTGCCTGAAGTACCAACAACAGGTCGAGCATACGAGCCTCCAGCGGCGTATAGTCTTTCTTTATCATATAGAGAAAGTTCTCGGCAATCGAGAGATTCTCATGCGGATGGCGGATATGCAGCGAACGTCCGTGAATACTATGACGGTAAATGCTGTACGCATAGGCTATGATGGTAGGGAACTTCGATATCAGCTCGATGGACTGGCGCATCAGGTTATCGCGTGAAATATCGTCCGGATTCGGGTCGAACGTATACATCTCGAGCACACTGCGCGCCAGAATGTTCATGATATTCTGACCCTCCAGGTCGATGATATTCATGGTCGTCTTCTTGTCGAGCGGCATATTGTCGTTTATCAGCTCTTTGAAAGCAGCCAGTTGTTCACTGTCGGGGAGTTCTCCCGAAAGCAGCAGATAGGCAACTTCCTCGAATCCGAAACGTTTTTCCTTCAACAATGCATGGGCGATGTCATCCAAATCGTATCCTCTATAGAACAACTTTCCGGGAATAGGTTTCAAACCCTCTTCAGTACGCTCATAACCTACAACGTTACCAATTTTAGTCAGTCCTACAAGAACACCTGTGCCGTCTTCATTACGCAGACCACGCTTCACATTATATTTCGTGAAAAGCTCATTATCAATCCGGCATGCCTGTTTGGCACATTCCGAAAGTTTATATACGATATATTCTTTTTTCATTCTGATACGTTCTTTTGATTATAATGATTCCATTACACGCTGTCCGAACTCTTTCGTACCCAAAGCTTTTCCGTCGGGCATGAAACGAGCCAGATCGACCGTTGCCTCTCCTGCTCCGAACAATTGTTCCAATGCATTTGTGATGAGTAAAGCAGCCTCTTTCCATCCCAGATACTCCAGCATCATGACAGACGACAGCAATAACGAACAAGGATTGACTACATTCTTTCCGGCAATATCAGGAGCCGTACCGTGCGTTGCCTCAAAAATAGCATGTCCTGTCAGGTAATTGATATTGGCCCCCGGAGCAATTCCGATACCTCCTACCATAGCAGCCAGCTGGTCGGAAACATAATCTCCGTTCAGATTCAGCGTTGCAATAACCGAATATTCTTCCGGAATAAGCAAGGTATTCTGCAAGAAGGCATCAGCAATACAGTCCTTAATAATAACTTTTCCTGTATTCATAGCCTCAGCCAGTGCAGCCTTTGCCGATTCTTCACCCAAATCCTTCTTCAACTGATTATACTGGTTCATCGTAAATGTACGGCCGACAAACTCTGTTTCTGCCACTTCATAGCCCCAGCGCTTGAATCCTCCTTCGGTAAATTTCATGATATTTCCCTTGTGTACCAGTGTAACCGAAGGCAATTTGTGCTGCAATGCGTACAAGATAGCTGCACGCACCAGACGCTTCGTGCCTTCTACCGATACAGGCTTTACTCCGAACGAAGAAGTTTCGGGGAAACGTACTTTCTTTACCCCCATCTCATCGCGCAGAAAAGCATAAAACTTCTGTGCTTCGGGAGTACCCTGCTCCCATTCGATACCGGCATAAATATCTTCTGTATTTTCTCGGAAGATGTGCATATCCACTTTTTGAGGTTCTTTAACCGGAGAAACTACTCCGCGGAACCAGCGTACTGGACGCAGGCAAACATACAAATCGAGTGTCTGACGTAAAGCAACATTCAGCGAACGAATACCTCCTCCTACCGGTGTAGTAAGAGGGCCCTTAATACCTATCAAATACTCACGGAAAGCATCCATAGTCGCTTCGGGCAGCCATTCTCCGGTCTGTTCGAAAGCTTTTCCTCCAGCCAGAACTTCTTTCCATTCGATGGATCGTTTTCCACTATAAGCCAACTTTACAGCTTCGTTTACTATTTGCTGACATACGGGAGTTATCTCTGCTCCCACTCCGTCACCTTCTATAAAAGGGACAGTTACACAGTCGGGCACAACCAGCCGACCGTCTTGCATATATACCTTACTCATAATCTTTTTATTGTTTTCTGAATGTATTCAGGGCACACCCTGCCTTAAACCAACCTATCTGCATTTCATTGTATGTATGTGATGCCAGGAACATATCTTCTGTTCCGTTTTCATGTTTTACGATTACCTGCAACGGCTTTCCCGGAGCAAAGCTATTCAGCCCTACAATTGAGATGCAATCGTGTTCCTGTATCTTGTCGTAATCATCTTTATTCATAAAGGTAAGCGCCAGCATACCTTGTTTTTTCAAATTCGTTTCGTGAATACGGGCAAAGCTCTTAGCAAGAATCACACGTACATTCAGGAATCGAGGTTCCATGGCGGCATGTTCACGGCTCGAACCTTCTCCGTAGTTTTCTTCTGCCACTACAATAGAAGGAATACCTTTTGCCTTATATAGCTTTGCCACAGCCGATACAGCCTCATAATCACCAGTCAGTCTGTTCCATACACTATTGGTCTTGCCATTGAATGCGTTTACAGCCCCCATCAGCATATTATCGGAAATGTTTTCCAAGTGTCCGCGGAAACGAAGCCACGGTCCTGCCATCGAAATATGATCGGTAGTACATTTGCCCTGTGTCTTGATCAGCAACGGCATATCTGTCAGATCCTTTCCATCCCATGCTGCAAAAGGAGCCAGTTTTTGCAAACGTTTAGAGTCGGGAGCGATAGAAACTTCCAGATTCTTTCCGTCGGCAGCCGGAGCTACATATCCGTTGTCGTCTACCGTAAATCCTTTATCTGGCAAAGTCTCTCCTACCGGAGCATCGAGCTTGACTTGCTCACCTCTTTCATTTATCAATGTATCAGTCAGCGGATTAAAACGTAAATCTCCTGCAATAGCCAGCGCCATAGCTAACTCAGGCGAAGCGACAAAAGCATGCGTATTGGGATTGCCGTCGGCACGCTTGGCAAAATTACGGTTAAACGAAGTCACGATAGAATTGGCACGCTGCGGATCGTCAGTTACACGCTTCCACTGTCCGATGCACGGACCACAAGCGTTTGTCATAATCACTCCTCCTACCGCTTCGAAATCGGCTATCATTCCATCACGCTTTGCCGTACAGTAAACCTGCTCCGAACCAGGATTTATAATCAGCTGAGCAGTCATTTTCAGCCCTTTTGCCTTCACCTGACGGGCCAATGAAGCCGCACGACTCAAGTCTTGATACGAAGAGTTTGTACACGAACCAATCAACCCCACTTCCATCCGTTGCGGATAACCGTTTGTCCGCACCTTTTCTGCAAATTCCGATATCGGACATGCTGCATCGGGTGTAAACGGACCATTGATATACGGCTCCAATGTAGACAAATCTATATCAATAATTCTATCATAATATACTTCCGGATTAGCCTCTACCTCTGCGTCAGCTTTCAGATACAAAGCATTGCCCGAAGCCATTGCAGCCACCTCCTTACGTCCCGTAGCACACAGATATTTCTCCATTTCCGCATCATAAGGGAATATGGAAGTTGTAGCTCCGACTTCAGCGCCCATATTACAAATGGTTGCTTTACCGGTAGCAGACAACGAAGCCGTTCCTTCTCCAAAATATTCGATAATGGCATTGGTAGCTCCTTTTACAGTAAGCATACCCGCCAGCTTTAATATTACATCTTTGGGCGAGGCCCAGCCATTAAGTTTACCTTTCAGACGCACACCGATAATTTTAGGCATTTTCAGTTCCCATTCCATCCCGGTCATTACATCTACCGCATCAGCTCCTCCTACTCCGATGGCAATCATTCCTAAACCGCCGGCATTGGGAGTATGAGAATCTGTACCAACAATCATTCCGCCCGGGAACGCATAGTTCTCTAATACAACCTGATGAATGATACCAGCTCCCGGTTTCCAAAAACCGATGTTATATTTAGAGGCTACACTCTTCAGAAAGTCATATACCTCCTTATTTGTCTCTTCAGCTACAGGTAAGTCTTCTTTAAATCCCCGATATGCCTGTATCAAATGGTCACAGTGTACCGTAGCCGGAACAGCAACACTTTCTTTCCCTGAATTCATAAATTGCAGCAACGCCATCTGAGCCGTAGCATCTTGCATAGCTACTCTGTCAGGACGGAAATTTACATAATCCTCACCACGGCGAAAAGGAGCAACTGTATCTGCATTATATAAGTGTGCATATAATATTTTTTCTGCCAATGTCATGGCTTTACCTAATTTCATTCGCGCTGCATCCACATGTACTGCATACGATGCATAAAAGCGTTTCAGCATCTCAATATCGTAAACCATTCTGTTTTCCTTTCTTTTTTACCTTTTAAATAATGTCACAAACATATAGAAAATATTTTCAGCAATCAATAAAAATTGAATAAATTAATTCATTTTGAAAGAAAATATCGCAATATTGCATAATTATAACATAAAGAAAGATTCTATTCTTTACAAAGTTCTTTATTTCTTCATTCAATTTACAGAAAAGGAAACAGGAGGTTTCATAAGATTATAAAAACGGAAATAACCTTACATCGACAGTTCTGAAAAAATAAAATCAACGAACATATATACTTCATAGATTATCACTATCTTTGCCTGTAAATCATTAAGAACATCATATGAGCAAACTGAAAAAAGCATGGGAATATATCCGTCAGCATAAATACCTTATCACAATACTTGTCTTTTTGCTGATAATCGGTGTATTAGATGAAGAAAACAGTCTGATACAGCGCTTCTCACACTGGCGTGAAATCCGGACATTAAATACGGAAATAGAGCATTACCGTAAACAATATGAAAGGGACAGTCGCGAACTAAAAGAACTGACTTCAAATCCGGAGGAACTGGAAAAAGTTGCACGCGAAAAGTACTTAATGAAGAAAGAGAATGAAGATATTTATATTTTTGAAGAAGATTTGAAAAAGATCAAGGATGAGTAAATACTATTCTGCTATAGCTACTGTAGGGGCAGTAGCACTACTGTTGGGAGCTGCACTGCAAATCACCCAACTGGCATGGGCTCCATACTTATATCTGATAGGAGCCATTATGTTTGCCTATGTACAAGTAATGAGCGGTTACGAAGGGAAAAACATCATTATCCGCCGCCTGCGCCGCCAGCAAATAATCGGAGCAACTTTACTGGTTGTTGCCGGAGTAATGATGATTCTCTGGAAACGAAATGAATGGGTAGTATGTCTGACTATTGCTGCCGTACTGGAAATGTACACCGCATTCCGTATTCCTCAGGAAGAGGAAAAAGAAAAAAACAAATAATCCGGTTTAAGAGCATATATACAAAACAGAGCTTGTTTTTGAGAACACAGTAACCGGTTACTATTAAAATATAAAAGCCATATCAAACTCAGTATCGAGTAATGATATGGCTTTATTTTATCACCGTGATTTTATAAACATGAATCAACGGACAATGGTCAGTTCATCAATCAAATGCTTGGCTCCCGCATATTTATCGATGACAAACAACACATATCGAATGTCAACACAAGCAGCACGCTGCAACTGCGGATTGTAAGCAATATCTCCTGTCAGTCCTTCATAGTTACGGTCGAAACCTACTCCAATCAATTCACCTTTTGAATTGAACACCGGAGAGCCTGAGTTACCACCCGTATTGTCAGTCGCTGTAACAAAACATACCGGCATACGTCCATCAGCCATAGCATATGGTCCGAAATCTTTCTTCTCGTACAACTCTTTAAGCTTAGGAGATACCACAAATTCAGGATTTTCCGGATCTTCTTTTTCCATTACTCCCTTCAATGTAGTATAGTACAGATATTCTTTGCCATCGGCTGGTTCATACGAACCAATCTTACCATAAGTCAATCGCAAAGTAGAGTTGGCATCCGGATAAATAGCCTTTCCTTCCTTTTGCTTCAAGGCAAGCATACCTGCCACCCATGTCTTGTGTGCACGATTGTAAGCATTGGTTTCTGCCTTCATAGCCTCATCCGTAGCCTTATACCCTTCTTTTACAGACTTAGCATATTGCACCATCAGATCTTTCTTCAGTTTGTCAGCGCTCGGATTCTGCAAGAACGCAGCCAAAGCTTTAGAGCTTCTAAAGATAGAACGATCGAAGCAAGCATCAACAAAAGCATCTGTACTGCCAGCAAACTGTCCGTCTATTACTTTAAAAATGCTGATACGTTGTCCGGCAGGAATCAGTTGTGCATATAAAGCAAGCAATTGTTTAGACACCTTACGGTCGACTACCGTACTGTAATCCTTGTTAAAGAATTTCTTTCCCTGTTCCTGCAAAGCAGTAATGGCAACCTTAACACCCTTCTTGTCATTCTTTTCCAAAGCTTCCAACAGCTTATCAGTATCAGGTATTTTAGAAAACTCTGTACCCAGCATCAAGGCTTCATAAATGGCCTGCTGATGATATACAGCGTCATGGCGTTTTGCAACAATCTGCTTGATACTTTCATAAGCCTGACGATAAGAGTCATTTCCTGTTTCGTCGCCAAAAGCCAGAAGACGTTTCTGCTCATCTTTCTTACGATCGAGTACCTTGAGCGATACAAGTCCTTCGTTCATACCGATGGCATTCTTCCAGTAATTGGCAGAAGAAGCATACTTGGCTGCATACTGGATGCGTGTCTTGGCATCTTTTGCCATTTCCTCACCCAGCACACGCAGACGAACTCCGCGCACGGTATCACGCATAAAGTTGGTAGTCTGCATACGTTCCTCCACTTCATCACTGATCATGTAACGCCAGTTACGTCCGGGGAATCCCATTACAAAAGTAAAATCACCTTCCTTAATGCCATTCATATTGATAGCAAGGTGCTTCTTGACTTTCAAAGGAACATTGTCTGCCGCATAATTGGCTGGTTTACCATCTTTCGATGCATAAATACGGAAAATAGAAAAGTCACCACAATGACGCGGCCACATCCAGTTATCCGTATCAGCTCCAAACTTTCCGATAGAAGAAGGAGGAGCACCTACCATACGAATATCCTTATATACTGTCTTTACAAACAGATAATATTTATTAGCTCCATAGAACGGTTTCAGTTCGAGAACAGTAAAATCGTCTGTCTTTATATTCTCTTTCTTGGCAAAACGTTTAGCCACAGTCGACAAGTATGAAGGAGAAAGATAATTCAATCCTTCAGGATCCTCATCCTTTTTTAACTGCTCCTGTACATAGTCAGTCACATCGAGGATGCGGTCGATAAACGTAATGGTCAGTCCTTCACAAGGAAGTTCCTGTTCACGGCTCATCGCCCAAAAGCCATCCGTCAGATAATCGTGTTCCACAGCACTGTGCTGCTGAATATACTGATATCCGCAGTGATGATTGGTAAGCACCAGTCCCTCTGCAGAGATTACTTCGCCGGTACATCCTCCCCCAAAGTGTACAACAGCATCCTTCAGACTGATGCTGTCGGGACAATATACCTTATCTATACTGATATCCAAACCCAAATCCTGCATCACGGCAGCGTTCTGCTTCTTCAGGTCTGTCAGCATCCACATGCCCTCGTCGGCATATCCGGCGAGAGAGCATGCGGCAAGCATAGAAAATAATATGGTTTTCTTCATTATTCTACGATAGTCATTTCGTCAATCAGGTTCTTGCAACCACCCAATTTTTCAACGATGAATAATACATAGCGAATATCTACAGCAATACAACGCTGGAGATTGTTGTCGAAATTAATATCACCCGAAAGCGATTCCCAGTTACCGTCGAATGCAGCACCAATCAGTTCACCATTACCATTCAACACCGGAGAACCAGAGTTACCACCGGTAATATCGTTGGTAGTAAGGAAGCAAGTCGGCATTTCACCGTTAGGCAATGCATAGCGACCGAAGTTCTTCGTAGCATACAACTCTTTCAGCTTAGCAGGAACGACAAATTCCGGATTGTTCGGATCTTCTTTTTCCATTACACCCTTCAGCGTAGTGTAATATTTATAATGGATACCATCCTTCGGATCGTAAGATTTTACGTTACCGTAAGTCAGACGGATAGTAAAGTTTGCATCCGGAGCTTTCGGAGTTGGAGCATACATTTCACACAAGCCACGTACATATGTCTTATGTAACAAATCAATATTGCCGCTTACTGCATCATACTTTTCATTCAGTTTCTTCGACAATTCATTTTTGCTAGAAGAATATTGTACTGCAAGGTCGTTTTCGATAGCTTTAACGGTAGGGTTGCTGATGAAAGCATTGAAGTTTTTATCGTTAGAGAAAATGCTATTGTCATACAAAGCATCAATGTAAGCATCATAATTGCCTTTATACTTTGTCTGGATAGTCTGATAGAATGCAGGCAAAGCATCAGCTGGTACACTCTTTGCATACAGCGGAATCAAGACTTTAGCTACCTTACGGTCTACTTCATGATCATAATCCTTGTTGTGTACATCGGCATATGCTTCTTTCAGGCTGCTGATAGCTTTTTCGATATCTTTCTTTTTGTTCTTCTGCAAAGCAGTTTTCAAATCGTTGAACAAAACGTATGTAGCGCCAAACTCGATACCGCTTCTGAAAGTTTCACTGAAGTAAATCATCTGCTTGGTAATCGGAGTAGCCTTCTGAACATACTCGTCAATCTGGCTTACAACCTTAGCATAGTCGGCGTTGTTCTGTTCTTTTGCAAACTGTACAAACTTAGCTTCCTGTTCAGCCTTTGCTTCCAATACTTTATTGTCGACGATAGCCTTGTTCATACCGATAGAGTTTTTCCAGTAGTTGCTGGAAGAAGCGAACTTACTTGCATACTGGATACGTACCTTATCGCTGGCAGCCATTTCCTTACGCAATACGTTCTGACGTGCTTCACGAACTTCAATACGAGGAGTGTTTATTCCTTCCATACGCATTTTCACTTCACTTTCAGTCAGGTAACGGCTGGTGCTTCCCGGGAATCCCATAATCATAGCATAGTCGCCTTCCTGCAAACCTTTCAGCGAAATAGCAAGATGCTTCTTCACTTTCAAAGGTACATTGTCGGCACTATATTCAGCCGGGTTACCATCTTTATCGGCATAGATACGGAACATAGAGAAGTCACCTGTATGACGAGGCCACATCCAGTTGTCTGTTTCTCCACCGAATTTACCGATTGATGAAGGAGGAGCAGCTACCATACGCACATCGCTGTATGTCTTGATGAAGAACAGATAAAATCTGTTTCCTTCATAGAACGGAAGAGCTTCGGTAGAAATACCCGGTTTGTCCTTCAAATCACTATTCTTCAGTTCATCAGCAGCAAGCTTATCCAGATATTCTGCACCAAAAGAATTGATTTCAGTCACTTTTCCGTCTTTGATATCCTGGTTCACCTTGTCGGTTACATCTACAATTCGTTCTACAAACTTAAATGTCAACCCCGGAGTTGGAAGTTCTTCTGAACGGCTTTTTGCCCAAAATCCGTCAGTCAGGTAATCGTGTTCTACAGAACTATGCTGCTGGATAGCATCGTAACCACAGTGGTGATTAGTAAGAATCAGTCCGTCTGGAGAAATAATTTCACCGGTACATCCTCGTCCGAATATACCAACAGCATCTTTCAGTGTTACGCTGTTCGGATTGTAAATATCGGCAATATCCATTTTCAAACCTTGTGCTTTCATACGGTCGGCAAGGTTCTGCTCCTTCATCAGCTGAAGAAGCCACATTCCTTCGTCGGCTTTCACCGGTGAAAAGGCAGCACAAATCAGTGCCAATGCTAATACTTTAAGTTTTTTCATTGTTATGATATTTAAAAATAATAATTGATATTTTTTCGTTGTCAGCAAATAGCCAGCAAAGATAGCGAAACTCGCCCGATTTCGGATGGATTTAGGAAGAATAATGTAAACTATTGGGTTTTCAGGGAAATACACGGCATTATTCCACATTAGTTAACATATACTTTGAAGCCGATTTCTGAATAGTTAAGCAGAAAAATTGCTACCTATCCGTTGCCCATTCCGGTTGCATCAATCCGTTTGAAAATCCTTTCTGTTCAGACCGTAAAGAACACAGTTACATCATTTTGGCTTAGCGAAGGTACTTACTTTTTTGAGATATGAAAAATATAGATCCCGAAAGTCAATGGTGGTAGCTTTGTCGATATCTGACGATATTTGACATGCCGATGATTAACTCTTTCTCCGTTAACTTTGCAAACAATGGAACAGATTATGAATCAGATAGATGTAAAGGTTTCGTTCTACCTTAAAAAGAGCGAAGCAGATGTTAAGGGAAATTGCCCCGTGATGGCGTGGCTCATTATTGGCAGAGACTCTGAAACGGCTTTCAGTGTAAAACTTCGTGTGCCAGAATCATTATGGTCATCCGGACGCGCACGTGGGAAAAGTATTGCAGCCCGAGAAATAAACAGCAAACTTGATGAAATCCGTGCGACGGCTCTCGGCACCTATTCAGAACTGTCAGCTGTTCGTGAAGACGTGACCGTAGAAGAAGTAAAACACCAGCTTCTTGGCATGACTTCGAAGCAGGAAACCCTATTGGATTATTATAGGTACTTTATGCGGAATTTTGCGAAACGCGTAGGCATTAACCGAACGGAGAAAACTTTATATGCTTACTGTAATTACTACAATCATGTAGTCTGTTTTCTGCAGATGAGATACAAGGTATCAGATCTTCCCTTTACGGCTATGGACTATTCCTTTATTGAGAAGAATGTGTTGTATTTGAGTACAGAATGTAATCTTTCACAGGCCACTATTGTCAATCTTTCCGTCCAGTTGAATATTCATCGCCGACGGCGTAATCACAGCAAACCTTTTTATCAGTCATGAACTGCTCCAACCAGAGCCCAAGCAGAAATATCTCTTATCAGAATAATTGTATCATGACTACGCCTCTGCATAACAGGACTCTTTATCATGTGCGTGACCTGTTCCTATTCTCATGTTTTACTTGGATTTCATACATAGACATGTGTCTTCTAATCAATGAGAACTTGTCTCTTGTGGAAGACGGTGTATGTTGGATAAAGAGCTTCCGTAAAAAAGTGAAGTGGATTTCGAGACACCCCTGATGGAGCTTCCGCTACATGTCATAGAAAAATATCGGATGTCTCTCTGGAAGGTAAACTGATCCCAATGTATTCAAACAGTTTGCTGAATCATCACTTGAAGCAGATTGCCGGAATCTGTGGTATAGAGCTCAAGCTTGTCTTTCATGCAGCCCGTCACACCTGTGCGACAGAAATCACACTTTCACATGAAGTTCCGCATGAAACGGTCAGTAAAATGCTTGGGCACAGACAAATAAAGACAACTCAGATTTATGCCAGTGCGCCCAGATTGGTCGCTTGATAAATACTTCTGTAGTAAGAAGTTAGGATTGGGTTCAATATAATCCTATCGTCAATCAGCTTATCCGACGGAGAAACCTAACGGGGAGTGTAGCATGCTGATTAAAGCCCTGAGTCTACTAATAGCCAAGTAGCGACTGAAGGGCAAGACGAAACGACATATATAAGGATGAAGCCTTGATTGGTTGAACGATAGTTCGGTGGTACCACATCTTGCAATAGCGGAAGGCTTTTATATACGCTATTTCATAGTACTCTGGCTATTTTGTGCGTTAGTGCAGAGCATTAAGAACCGACTATGACACAGCCGCAATAAGCGGACAAGAACGAAAGTCGCATCCGACAATATGTCACGCTAATAGTTATCAAGTGAAACTAACTGGGGATTGCCTAAGTCAGAACGCCTCAAAGGCTATGAGAGCTGGTCTCTGAATATCTGATATGGCAACGGAGTTCCCATAGTAGTCCGAGCAAGTTAACGGCTTGTACATGGCGAAGGGGAACAGTCCATAACTTTAGTACAAACAAAGGAAAACGTGAGAGACGTATGAGAAATCCCGAGCAAGTATTAAACATTTTAGCTGAACACAGCAACGAGTCAGGTTACAAATACGAACGACTCTATCGTATTCTGTTCAATGAGCAGATGTTCTTAGTCGCATATCAGCGCATTCATGCAAAACCAGGCAATATGACACCCGGTACTGATGGACAGACGGAGGACGGCATGAGCATTGACAAGATACACGCATTAATAGACAGTCTCAAAAGCGAAGTCTATAGGCCTAAACCGGCAAAGAAGGTTTACATACCGAAGAAGAGCGGAAAGTTACGTCCGCTCGGTATCCCTACGTTTGCAGATAAATTAGTGCAAGAGGTAGTGAGAATGGTTCTCGAAGCCATATACGAAGGATATTTTGAACGGACTTCACATGGTTTCAGACCACACAAAAGCTGCCACACGGCACTTAAGAGTCTACAGAATAATTTCAACGGAACAAAGTGGTTCATTGAGGGAGACATAAAAGGTTTCTTTGACAATATCAACCATGGCGTGATGATAGAAATTCTGAGGGAACGCATATCTGACGAGCGTCTCCTTCGGTTAATACGTAAATTTCTCAACGCTGGATATTTGGAAGAATGGCACTTCAATAGAACTTATTCGGGTACGCCTCAAGGTGGAATTATCAGTCCAATACTGGCTAATATCTACTTGGACAAGTTCGATAAGTATATGAAGAAGTATGCACAAGATTTCCATAAGGGTAAAGTTAGACACCGCAACAAGGATATCGGCAGACTGAACAATCGAGTTCACTATCTAAAGAAGAGAATGAAGGAGGTGACGGACGTTGATAAATTGGAAGCAATGCGAGAGGAAGTTCGTAATAAGCAACAGCAAATACTGACTATGCCGAGCGGTAACGATATGGATGAGAATTTCCGTAGATTGAATTATGTACGCTACGCTGATGATTTCCTTATAGGGGTCATTGGAAATAAAGCAGAGTGCGAGAAAATCAAGGCGGATGTTACACAATTTATGCAAGAAAAGCTAAAGTTGGAGATGTCGCAAGAAAAGACCTTGATAACCAACGCACAAGACAGTGCAAAATTTCTCGGCTATGAAATATCAGTCCGTAAAGATTACACAACGCAGAAAAATGCAAGAGGAGAAACTCGTAGACATCGTAATGGTAATGTGATACTACACGTATCACGAGAAGTAATAAAGAAGAAGCTACTGAGTCTTGAAGCCATGAATGTGAAAACACGAAATGGCAAAGAAGTGTGGAGTTCTAAAGGTAGAACATACCTGATAGACAATGAGCCACAAGATATAGTAGCACGTTTCAACACAGAAATCAGAGGATTCTACAACTACTACTCCATTGCAAACAATGCATCGGCACTTGGACGTTCATTTGGATGTATCATGAGGTTCAGTATGCTAAAGACATTTGCGCAAAAACTTAACAGTTCCGTCAGAACCATAACAAACAAGTATCGTGAAGATGATAAATTTGTGGTGTGGTATACGGACAAGAAAGGCGAACGCAAACCAAGGGTGTTTTACAATGAGGGCTTCAAGCGTATTACCGACTTGGGAACTCAAAAATGTGATAACTTGCCCTACCTATTCAACACTCCATCTATGAGTCTGGTCGAAAGACTGACTGCAAATAAGTGTGAGTTGTGCGGA